>Ga0102928_1000292_pt1 | contig 31609 bp, 29 predicted proteins | sample SalPonR1_B_D1_MG_FD_78504 | JGI IMG/M metagenome (GOLD analysis project Ga0102928, IMG submission 78504) | Salt pond soil microbial communities from South San Francisco under conditions of wetland restoration - Salt Pond MetaG R1_B_D1_MG | ecosystem: Environmental > Aquatic > Marine > Intertidal...
AGTGGTCTTCTTCTATTCTGAAAGTTATGTACACCCTGGGGAAATGCATGGGGCCCATAAGAACCGTATCCTGGTGGCTTACGAATACTTCCCAGGTTGGTCCGAAGAACAGGCCATCTCCTGTTTTTTTACCTATGGAACTGAAATAATGGAGATATTCCTCTCTTTCGTTTCCCCTTGTTTGAAGTGTTATCTCCTTTTTCAAAAAATACCACCTCCCTTAAAAGCAGGATATCAGAAAATTATTTCGCCCTCAGTCCCTTTACGTATTCCTCGAAAGCTGCAAGAGCCTCGGGAAAATTTTTCCTTCCAAGACCTATCCGAAAATGTCTGGAGTCGTCACCAAGGACCCTTGAAGGAACTACCATTACGTTCTTTTCTTTTACAGCTCCTTCACAGAAATCGAAAACATCCACGTCAAGGTCAAGACTCGGATATGCTATAGAACCTCCTCCGGGTTCTATCCAGGTAAAGAGATCTTTATAGGAGTCAAAGAAATTTCTTGCGTTAACGAGGTTCTTCTCCACTATTTCGAGACTTCTGGAAGCCAGGCGGGATGCATTTTCCAGGGCCATAATGGAAAGTATCTCGCTGGGGGCACTGTGACAAATAGTTGTGTAATCCTTGAACGAGGCAAGGCTTTTCCTGATATCAGGGTTTTCACAGACAAGCCATCCTGTTCTCAACCCCGGAAGCCCGTATGTCTTGGACAGTCCTGAAAGGCTTATTGCATTCCTGTAAAGATCACAGGCTCCTGGCAACATCTCTCTGTTTCCTGTTTCAAGCCCTCTGTACATCTCGTCGCTGAATAGGTAAATTCCTCTTTCCGAGGCTATGGAGACTATTTTTTCCTGCTCTGCTGGGGATGGAAGCCAACCAGTAGGATTGTGTGGAAAGTTTACAATGATCATCTTTGTCTTTTCGGTAATTGCCTGTTCCAGTTTATTTGTGTCAAAGTACCATTTTCCGTCTCTTATCTCCTTTTCCCAGGGTGTTACTGAGCAACCTATGGAACGGGCGATCTCGTAAAGGGACTGGTAAGCAGGAGATATGCAGACTATGTGGTCTCCCGGGTCTAGCAGGGCGTTCATGGCAAGAAATATCCCCTCCTCGGGAACTGCTACCAATACATTGTCTGGTTCCATATTTTTGTAAAGGGTACTTATTTTCTCCCGTAAAAGAGGGTGTCCCGCAGATTCGGTGTAACCAAGCCTGAGCTCTTCCCACAGGACACGGGTACCGGGAGATGCCATTTCTGTGAGCTCTTTTATGGAAAGGGCCTCACAGTCTGAACTGCTGAGAAGGTACTGTGCACTGAATTCGTAAAGGGCGAAATATCTCTCAAGGTCAAAAGATCTTATCTTCATGGAAAAGAAATACCTCCAGAAATTTTACTAAGCTGCCTATATTGTACATCAGCAAGGACAATGTCCTACGTTCTGATATGCCGTAGATCTTCTGAAAAACTGACTGCCTGTCTCTGGTAAATTACTTCTTCTTAGTCAGTAAAAGCAATGGTAATATGATCAACATAAAGGAAAGGGAAAAGTAATATTCAATGTTACATCCATTTGCATCCAGTATGGACTCCGTCCGAAAAGCCCAGATATCTCCCTCTATGACCTGGTCACCGGAATTCACATCTACCCTCCAGAAAAAAACCGTCTCCGGAGGCAGATCTGAAGGAGGCTGATATTCACTGGGGGTTATATTGGAGATCAGAAGCCTCAGGTCTTCCTTCTCAAGTCCTGCATAAACGTTACAGCTGCATCCATCATATTTCCACTGGAAAACCGGTCTGAGAGACACACCTGTCTGCTGGTCCGCCGGATTTGGATCATAGGCTTTTTGAGCGGCCACTGCAGCTGGAAGGAAAAGTAATAACAACAGAAATACAAAAAATTTTACAAAAAAAAGTCTCATTTCTTCTCTCTCCTCAACGATCAGAATATTGGAACTCCGGGACAGAACCTGGCTTTAAAAAAACTGAAAAACATTAATGAGTCTGATCCAGAGATAAAAAAGAGACGATTTAAATTAAAATTAAGGAAAGAACAGAAAGATCGTTTACAACTTATCTAATCAAGGAATTAACGCTGAGCAACGAAGTTCCATTCTAATTATATAAGAGGATGGTGTTTTAATCTACAAACACAACTCCACTGATGGCTCTTTTCTTAATTTTTCTAAAGATGGTGACGCATATGCAAAAGGATAGTAAAATACTTCTTTGTTACAGAGAGGGAAAACCAGTTTAAGGCAAAGGAGAAAGTCGAGAATGGAACATTCTGCAAGAATGGGCACTGCCTCCATACCAAAACTTCTTTTGCATTTTGCTGCCCCAGCTATTACAGGTCTGGTTGCACATGCACTCTACAATATTATTGACCGTATATTTGTAGGCCATATTGTAGGGCACATTGGAATAGCTGCGATAACCGTCTCATTTCCCTTCATGATAACCATTATGTCCTTCGGGATCCTTGTTGGAGTGGGATCGTCATCCCTTATATCAATATTTCTCGGAGAGAAAAGAAAGGACAAGGCCGAAAGAGTTCTTGGCAACGCTCTCACTCTTCTTTTGTTGGGAAGCGCTTTGCTTATGGCGGTGGGGATATTCTCAGGGGAACACATCCTTTCCATAAGCGGCGCAAGTGCCAACATAGTACCTCATGCACTTTCATACATGAACATTATTATTGCTGGAATTCCCTTTGCCTCAATGAGCTTCGGTTTCAACTATTTTATAAGAGCTGAGGGACATCCAAGGTATGCCATGTTTACCCTCTTGTTCGGTGCCGTGTTGAACACACTGCTTGACGCACTTTTTATAATTAAATTTTCAATGGGCCTCCAGGGAGCGGCACTGGCTACTGTGCTGGCTCAATCCGCCTCTGCTCTATGGGTCATCCTCTTTTACCTTAACAGCAAGGGTTCACTCATCATATCTCGAAGAAACATGCTGATAAAATGGGATATCACAAAAAGAATACTGGCAATAGGTTTTCCGCCTTTCATGCTGGAGATGACCTTCGTGATAATACTTGCCCTTCTGAACCGGACCATCCATGACTACGGAGGCGATCTCGGCATTTCCGCTGTGGGAATATTCTTCAGTCTTGATTCACTCCTCTTCCTTCCGGTAATTGGAATAGGTGAAGGAGTTCAGCCCCTTATTGGATACAACTTTGGATCTGGAAATCACGACAGAGTAGTTCATGCCATAAAACTTGCCCTTCTCTGGGCTTTTAGTTTTTTCTTCCTGAGTTTCTCAATAATAATGCTTTTCCCGGGACCCCTGGTATCTCTTTTTAACAGGGATAACGCGGAGCTCATGAAAATGACAGTAAGAGGCTTGAGAATTGCCTATCTGGCTTTTCCTCTTCTTTCTGTAACAATTATAACGACCTTTACACTGCAGGCTCTGGGCAAAGCCAAAGAGAGTCTTGTGCTTAACCTGACGAGGCAGATAATCCTCTGGATCCCTCTAATGATATTGCTTCCAAAGATATGGGGACTGGACGGAGTCTGGATGAGTATACCCTTTTCGGATGGCCTTGGCTCAATACTCTCAGCATTTATCCTGAGAAAACAAATACGACAACTGCTGAATTACAAGATTAAGTAAAAACCGCAAGCTCTGGCAATCCCGCCTGCATATTTATCCATTAACTACAAAATGACTTCTGTATCTCTGAATGCACCTGGGGGGCCATTCAGAGATACAGAATAAATTAATTATTTTCCAAAATACGTACTGGATTTTAAATAAAAATGATCAAGAACTTTCTGGATGAACTGTTGGGTTTCTTAAAATTGACATAGATACAGGAAGTATCTATAATTGAACAACATTGTTGTTTCAACAACATCGCCTTTTCGTATATTCAAATGCAACAGAAAATCTGATCTGTCTGCTTAAATCCCGGGAGGTCCTGGAGAGATGAAAGACAAAAGTTTTATAATCAATAAGTTTTTAAGATCAAGATTCACAAGTGGCTTTACGATCTTTGCAGTAATATTGCTTTCGACCCTTATTTTTGCCATTGGTCAGGCCTGCTCTGCTTCCAAACCTCTTCTTACCTTAGATAAAGCTCTTGAACTTGGTAACGAGAACAATCCAGTAATATCAGCAACATACAAAAAGGTAACCCAGTATGAAGAGAGACTTAACCAGGCAAAGGCTGGACAATATCCCTCAATAGTAGCAAGGATGGCCTATCAGCAGACCGGAGAAGAACCTAAACTGCCTGTTTATGATGCTACCCCTGGAAATACAGAAACTCCCTATTACGCCAAGAACGGTTTCAGGGAAACCTGGAAAGCAGCTCTCGAGATGTCCTGGCTCGTCTATTCCGGAGGGGCAGTAAAATACAACGTCCAGGCAAAGGAACTCGCTCTAGATTCTGTCAAAGCAGAGGCCCAGAGGACCTTTCAGGGAGTGGAGAACAGTATTTACACAGCCTGGTATGAACTGCAGAGGGCAAAGGCGAGGCTCGAAGTGGCAAAGGAAGCCCTGGAATTGGCAAAAGCACACCTTAGGAGAGTAGTTCTTTTCTACGAAAACGGTGTTGTGGCAAAAAACCAGGTTCTCAGGGCAAAGGTAGAAGTATCAGATTCTGAACTTAAAAGAATAAAAGCAACAAACGCTGTAAATGTCGCCTGGTCTGCACTTGAAAGGGCAATCGGAGTTTCAGTGAAGGAAAGATTTACTTTACCTGAAACAGGTAAATCTATTGAAGACATTAATATTCCGGAGGATCCTGAGTCCATTGCGCTCAAAAACCGACCTGAGCTTACAGCTCTTGAAAAATCAAGGCTTTCTGCTCTTGCCATGTCTAGATCAGCAACAGGCGCGGGAGGACCACAAGTAGCCCTCAAGGCTGAAGCCTTTAAAGTTGACGACGAATTTTTCCCTGATATGCAGGATGACTGGAGGATATCAATAGCTGCCGAGTGGGAACTTTTTGACGGTGGAGAAAGCTCTGCAAAGGCCGGTGAGGCAAAAGCTGCCGCGGAGGAAGTTCTTTACAAAATCGAGGACCTTGAAAAACAGATAAGTCTTGAGATCTCCACTGCAATAATGAATCTGCAATCTTCCATCAAGAGAGTATCTGTGGCAGAAAAACAGGTAACAAGTGCCGAAGAAGACTACAGGATGGAAATGAAAAGATACCAGGCTCAGGTTGGAACAAATATTGATGTCCTCGATTCAAGAGTGGCCCTTGTTAACGCAAGAAACCAGCTGGCTGATTCGGTGTATGACGCCCACAGAGCCCATGCCGATCTGCTTTATGCCATGGGCAGGAAGCCCGGATTATCAGGCTCTGACTGGAATTGAATGTAAATGCCGAGAAATAGCAGGGAGGTCGCCGAAGAAACAAAAAGGCACATAATGCAAACTGCCCTTGACCTGTTCTACAGACAGGGGGTTCCTTGTGTAACTCTTGCAGAGATCGCAAGAAAATCGGGTTTTACAAGGGGCGCAATTTATTGTCATTTTTCCAGCAAAAGCCATATGCTTCAGGAAATGGTAAAATTTTTATCTGATCATTTATTTGAAGAAATAGAAAAGGCTATAGTCCCTGAAAGTACTCCAATGGAAAATCTGTTCAACGTATCATATTCGCTCTTTAAAAATATCGAGGAGAATCCCGACCTGGGACTTCTGGTAAAGGTACTGTTCTACAGTCTCCACCTTTTTGAAGAACCCGGGCTTAGAGATACCGTCAGATCTCTTTTTGAAAAACGTAACGATATAAACAGGTCTCTCCTCGTCAAAGCTATTGAGACAGGAGAGATCGATGAAGGCACAGATATTGAACTTGTCTGCTGCTGTCTATCTTCTTTCAACCAGGGCCTGCTCATGGACTGGATCATGAACCAAAATGCACCTCATCAAGGGAAAAGGAAATACTCGGCCCTTTATGTCTCAGATGCATTGAACTTTTTTATCGACGGATTTAAAAAACACAGTTAGTCGAACTGATTTACCAGATCCTTACAGCCCATTGACCTGGTCCGATAAGAGACCAGGAATCTTATATACCCTACACGCAACTCCTTTCAATGACCCTATCACTAAATAACGAGGCCTTCGGAACTACAGAAGGCCTCTCCTCTTTCTCGCCAGTTAAATAACTCATCATACCTTAGAAAAAAGAGCAACAGGTTTTCTTCCTGCTTTCACACAAACTATTACTCCTCCTTCCTGTCCTTTTTTAACCAGTCCACGAGAGTTTCCTCTCTACGGTGTTGAATTGCTTCAAACTTTTCGGGAGACCATTCATAGATACCTTTTCCCGTAGTGTATCCAAGATCTCCCTTTTTGACAGCTTCAAGGATAATGGAAGATACCTGATCTGTATTGCTCAACTCTCCGAAAAGGCTTTCACAAATAGCTGCAAAAACATGTAATCCTCCTAAATCCGCTGTTTCAAGAGGACCTGTATCTCCAAGCCTTCTTCCAATACCATACTTAACTGCGTCATCCACGTCATGCATTGAAGCTATTCCCGAATCCACTATGTTAAGTGCCTCCCGAAGAAGAGCAAACTGCAGCCGATTGCCTATGTAACCAGGAACTTCCTTCTTAAGGACAACGGGCTTTTTCCCGATCTTTTTCATGAGTTTTTTAACGACCTCAACTGTCTCGGAAGAAGTGTCCTTCCCAGGCATTATCTCAACCAGGGGGAGGAGATGAGCGGGATTCCAGAAATTAGAAGCGGTGAAGCGTTCCCTGTGAACAAGTACTGATGCAATAGCAGTGGGACTCAGCCCCGATGTGTTTGTGGCAAAAATAACATTATCGGCAAAATGTTTCTCCAGATCCTTGAAGATTCTCTGCTTCAGTTCCAGTTTTTCCGGTGCGCACTCAATTATGAACTGAACATCAGTAATATCCTCCAGTGAGGTGCACCCTCTTATCCTTTCGCGGATGGGAACAAGCTCTTCTTTTTTTAAAAGACCATTTTCTACAAGGAAATCCATGTACCTCTTCAGAGAGGCATATCCTCTATTGAGAGCTTCCTCGGAAATATCATACAGGTCGACATCGAATCCGCTACCCGCAAAATTAAGGGCAATGGAAGACCCCATGGTCCCTGAACCAATAACACCAATCTTTTGTATATCCTGTTGATCCAAAAGAAACGCCCCTTTCTAAAATAAACTCACATCTAAACCTTATGATCTTTTTTATCTGATGATGGATGGGAAAATTGATTAAAAGAACACCATTATCATTTCACAATATCTCTAATAATTAAAGGAGGCCCCAAATTACAGGACCTCCTTTTTTATGTATTACTGAATTCCAACTTGTAAGATCTACAAAACTTCCACTTACCCGAAGAACAGGTCTGGAAGCCATGTTACAAGTACCGGGAAGGCTATACACAAAGCCAGACAGACAAGCTGGGTTATGACAAAGGGAGAAATGGAACGGTAAATATCGTTCATGGTAATTTCCTTTGGAGCAATTCCCTTCATCATGAAAAGCATGGTACCGAAAGGCGGAGTCAGGTAACCAGTCTGAGTGTTGATAGCATAAAGGACACCCATCCAGAGAGGATCGAACCCATACATGGGAAACAGAGGCAGAAGTATGGGAAGAGTTATCATAAGGATACTCCAGGCATCGATGACAAGACCCAGAAGGAACCAGACTACCTGGATGGATATCAGCATGGTCCACCAGCCTATTTCGTAATTCTGGACAAGGTTGATGACCATCCTGGAAGCACCCAGTCCCATGTATATCGCAGCGAAGGCCTGGGCGGAAAAGAGAATCCACATCATAAAACCCTGTATCTTTATTGTGGAGTAAGCCACATCTTTTATTAATTGCCAGTCCAGTCTTCTATGGATGGCGCTACAGACAAAGGCACCAAATGCTCCTACTGCAGCTGCTTCGGTAGGAGTTGCGATACCCGTGTAAATCGAACCAAGAACAGAAAGAATAAGGCCAAGAGGAAGGACAACTCCCTTAAGGGAAGCTATCTTGGCCCCCCAGTCAGAACGCTCTTCTCCTGATATAGCCGGACCCAGTTTGGGATTAATATAGCACCTGATAAGAATGTAACCGATTATCAAAACAGAGCAAAGCAGGCCAGCGCCCATTCCTCCTGCAAAAAGTTCACCTATGGATACCTGGGCAATAGTACCGTAAAGGACCAATGCTATGCTGGGAGGAACAAGAGGACCAAGAACTCCTCCTGCAAGGATACATCCTGTGGCGAGCCTCTTGTCATATCCACGCTTAAGCATTGCAGGAAGGGCCATAACACCCATTACGACAACTCCGGTAGAAGCAATGCCGGACATGGCTGCTATGAGCGTACATGCAAGAACTGTTCCAACTGCAAGTCCTCCCCGGAGCCCGCCTGACCAGCGGTACATCATTTCAAAGAGGTCTTCTGCCACTCCTGAACGTTCCAGTGTAGTTGCCATAAGCACAAACAATGGTGCTGCAACAAGGGTCGTGGTAGACATCATTGAGAAGGTCCTTGCAACTACTATAAAGAGTGACTCCGGACCCCAAAAGATGACTGTAAAAAGTGTACCAAGACCTCCAAGGACGAATGCTACCGGAAGACCTGAGGCCAGGAAGAAAAACATGCTGCCAAAAAGAACAATTGAAATCATTTCTATACTCATAATATCACCTCAGTTTCCGGCAGTGGCTTCAGTGTCCACTACAGTTACAAGTTCACGTCCGGTGAAGGCCATATAGGCATCCTTGATGGTCTTGGTCATTCCCTGAAGCAGCATAAAAAGGGCTCCAAAGGGGATGGTCCACTTGACCGGCCAGACCCAGGGACCCCATGTGCTGTCGGAATATTCAAGGAGCATCATACTTTCCCAAGCCCACGGTATACTTTTCCAGAGCAGTACTCCTACAAAAATATAGAATAAGGTCCAACTGAAAAGATCAACAATGGCTTTTGTTCGTTTGGAAAACTTCATATACAGAACCTCAACATTTACAAAGGCATCGTGTCGGAGAGCATAGGCCCCTCCCAGAATAAAATGAGTACCATAAAGCATACATGATGTTTCATGAGCCCAGATAGTGGGACTTTCAAAAAAATACCTCATAACCACTTCGAACACCAGCACGAGCATAATCGGATAGATAAGGAAGCTGACAATTTTACCCATACGGTCGTTAAAATTATCAACAAATCTGATGAAACCAGTTAGAAAACGCAATCGCCTCACCTCATTCTGAAGCTCAGGTCACAAAAACCTGATTAAGAAAAGCCCCCTCCCCTTTGGAAGAGAAGGGGGCACATATGTTTAGTATTATGTTATTCTATGTATCCGTAGTCCCTCATGAACTGCTTGATGATCTCAATGGCCTTGATGACCCTTTCATCCTTGGGACCCTGTTCCTCTGCGATCTGATCCAGATAGGGAAGGGTGAACTCTTCGACAATTCTTTCAACTTCCTCGTCGCTGAATTCAAGGTAGGTGGTTCCCCACTCTTCGAAGGATTTGTTGAACATTTCACGTTCCTGCATCGTTACAGCGTCCATATAATCGGTGTTGAAAGCGTGAGATGCTGTCTCTACTATAGCCTGAAGATCCTCGGGAAGCTCGTCAAAGGCTTTCTTTGAGGCCCAGAGTTCCATGCCCTGCGGTACCTGTACTGCGGGACCGATAAAATAGGGACATACTTCGTAGAGTTTGAGGTCTCTATACAGCCACCAGGCAGTACCACTGCCGTCAAGAGTTCCCATGGAAATAGCCATGTAGGTCTCAGGATGGGGCAGCATGACAGGTGCAGCACCATAGTGTTCCACAAAGTCCGACATTACTCCAAAGAACCTGACCTTGAATCCCTGGAGATCATCCAGTGACCTGATGGGCTCCTTGCTCCAGAAGTAAGTGTTACCTACACTGTGACTGCCGAGGAACTTGATGCCACGTTCTGCAAGGGCATCTCCTACGAGGTCATCGATTCCCCTGTGATGGAAGAGTTCGTTGAATTCGTCGTTGTTTCTTGTCACAAAGGGCGGCATGTTAGGTGCAGATACCCATCCCATGGGGATAGCTCCCCTGAAGAACAATGAACTGGTGTTGGCTATCTGGATCATGTTCGCCTGAAGGGCCTGGTCCACTTCAGCGTAACCAACCAGCTCACCGGCATAGTGAAGGCTTATCTGCAACCTGCCACCGGACATCTTCTCCACCCTCTCGATAAAGGGCTTGATAGCTGACTCAACTGCAAGGGATCCAGGGGTATGATGGCTCTGGAATTTCCACCTGTAGACCTTGTCTTTCGCCATGGCAGGTGAAACGCAGCCAAGGGCTACAATGCTAACGGTGATAACAAGAACTATCACTAATGAAACCAAACTTCTCTTTTTCATCGAAGCACCTCCTGTATTGATTTAAATTACTTTACAGATACTTTATATATGCTCAAACACCATTTATTAATGGTGATCTTTTTCTGTTCTGTAACTTAAAAACTGTAATTCGAAAGAGTAAAAATTAACATTGTACCGAAAGTATTGCAGGTCAAATGATTGCTGACTTAATATTTCGAGAAGATAAAGCTGTAAGTATTGGATACTTGTTTTCAAAATTTTACAGTTCTCCTCCTGTCAAGTCAATAAAACAGACTTGCCGAATATTGAGCAAATAAACAGTTATTCAAAGTTGATAAGGTAAACAGGAACTATAATTCAGGCAGTTATATTGCCGTTTTTTGCTCTTGCTTATTCTTTCTTTTTTTCGCCTGTTTCATTATGAATAACTCTGATTCTGTTACCAGCACTCCAGCAAAAATGACGAGGCCTCCCATAAGTACCTGGAAATTAAGGGCTTCCTCTCCCATAAATATTGCTATAGCATAACCCCAGAGACTTTCTGTGGACATAAGTATCGCGGCATGGGTGTCGGGAGAATATTTCTGTGCCACAGGCTGTATCAGGAAAGGAACCACTGTCACGACCAGGGATACATACAAAAAGAACATCCAGAAGTCTCTGCCAAGATCTGTTAGCCTCGGGAAGGGTTCAAAAAGCAAAGCTACAAAAGTCGTCAAAAATGCTGCACTTACAAAGGAAACAACTGCATAAGCCAGAGGATCCATACGCCGGCTGAAGTTACCGACCAGGATCACATGAAAGGCTACCGTAAAGGCCAGCCCGAGAGAAAGGGTATCTCCCAGGTTGAAGGACATGCCGGGGGTAAAGGCCATTATAAGCAGACCGGCTGTTGTAACCACCGCACCTGCAAGACTGAACCTGCCAGGAGATCTTTTGTAGAGTATGGCGAACATTATCGGTACCAGTATCACATTTATACTCTGGATAAAACTCTGTTTCCCCGGAGTTGTAAAAACAAGACCGAAAATCTGGAACAGAAAGGTAATAGCAAGGGAAAAGCCACCAAGACAGGATAAGAACAGATCCTTTACGTCAAGCCTTGATATCCTTTTCCAGAATATGCTCAGAACAACGGCAGCGCTTAAAAGAAAACGAAAGGAAAGGAGCCACATCGGACTCATTGACCTGAGAAGAAAGCTGGAGACTCCGAAACCGGAGCCCCAGAAAACTGCGATCATCAACATAGACACATCTGAAAGAATAACCTTCCTGTCCTGCAGGTTCAATTACAGACCTCCCCGGGTAAATTCAGATACTGGTGACTACGTAACTATTTCCTGTCCAATCGAGGAATTTCAGAAGGTCACTGAAGTTTATAGTAAGGGTCTGGGTGTTGTCATTTGGATGGAAATTTATTTTCTCTTCTTTTTTTAACTCTTCGTCGACAAAGACCTTGACCTTTTTTTCAGTGTCATTAATTAGTCCGAAAGGAGAAACGGAACCTGGTGTCAGCCCGAGATATTTCATCAACCTTCGAGGAGAGGCAAAACCGAGTCTTTTCTTTCCTATGACGGACTCAAGGACCTTGAGATCAAGCATTTTGTCGTGGTCTACTATAACAAGATAGTGGGAACGCCCCTTGTCATCCCTAAGGAAAAGGTTTTTAACCCTCGAACCTTCAAGGAGATGGCTATACTCCTCTGCCTCTTCAGCCGTATATACCGCAGGATGCTCAGTAACCTTGTAAGGTATTTCAAGCTCTTCAAGAACCTTGTAAACTTTCTCCTTTTCTGACATAAGATCACATCCTTAAAACAATGATTCCACGCCGCTTCCGGCGCTCAGCCACTGAAGTATAACAAAAAATCTTTCAGCTTACATGGTTTAATGTCCTCAGTATCAATCACCATTTAAAAAACTGCCTAACCATGTCTTATATCAGCCCTGACACTATAAAAAACGGGGAACTCTCTGTATAAAGCTCCCCGTTTCTGTTACAAAATAAATTATTTTTTCCCTGCCTTTATTAACCAGAGAGCTATCGCCACCAGAACACCCAGCCCCAATAGGCTGCTTGTAAAGCCTGACTCAAGGGTTATTCCGGAAACAATAAGCACGGCAAAGCCGATACCCATAAGGGCTTCCCCTGTTATAAGACCTGCTGCCCCGAGCACTCCTCCGTTGCCAGCAGAATCTGAACTGTCTTTCCTTATGAAATTTACAACGGTCCTGATCATTCCACCGAAGAAAATAGTCACACCCAGACTAAGGGGCAAGTACAGACCTACCGCCACAGGCATTACAGGAGTACGGAATTTGGTCTTTTTAGCTTCAAGGATCTCATCAAGAATGATCAATGCCACTGCAAGGCCTGCACCCAGGTAGACCATGGTCCAGTTCAGGGTCCCCTCGAAAACACCTTTGGTAACAGAAGCCATCAGGAAAGCCTGTGGAGCAGCAAGGGCATTTTCTGTTGCGCCAGCAGTTCCTGCTATTCCGTATGCCTTTATAAGAAGATTAAGCACGGGAACCATAACAAGAGCTGCGGAAACAGTGCCAATCATCTCGAATATCTGCTGTCTGCGAGGTGTAGCTCCAACAGCATATCCTGTTGCAAGATCCTGCATGGTATCTCCGGCGATAGCCGCTGCCATGCATATTACTCCTGCAATGAGAACAGTAGCTTTCATTCCAAGAGCGCCGGACATTCCGAAACCCTTTAGCATAAGGGCAGTAAAAAGAAGGCTCATAATGGTGATACCTGACACAGGATTATTGGAAGATCCCACTATACCAGCAAGGTAACCTGCTATTGAGCTTCCAAAGAAACCAAGAACAAGCATAATTACAGCTGTAGCAAGTGCGATTCCTACCATGCCGATTATCTTTAGATAGAGGAAGAAAAGAGGAATGATAAAAGCAATAATAAGAACTATAACAATATTGAGGGGCATATCCTGCTCGGTTCTGAGTATCTTTTCGCCTGACTGCTTTGCCCCCACGAGTTTCATACCTGCTTTAACACCCCTGGTGATGGGTTTCCTGAGTTTTATGAGACTCCAGAGACCTCCTACTACCATTGCTCCGACTCCCATGTAGCGGATCTGGGATGACCATATGGATCCTGTAGTACTTGCGATCTCCGCAACGGTCATTCCGTCAGTTGCCATTCCCTCTGTCAGAATGGGAATACCCACGAACCATCCAATGGAACCACCGAGAAAGATCAGAAAAGCAATGTTGAAACCAACGATATAGCCAACGGCAAGAAGAGCTGTTGAGAGGTTCCCTCCGAAATAAAGCAGCCTCGATCCTAATGTGCCGGCTACCTCGTAGGATCCTCCCCAGAGCCCGATACTGCCGAGAAATTTGAAGATGGCGCCAATGATCCCACCATGAAAGATAGGTTTCGCATGGGAACCTCCCTTGTCACCTGCTATAAGCACTTCTGCACAGGCTTTCCCCTCTGGATAGGGCAGTTCTTCCTCAACTATAAAGGCCCTCCTGAGAACGATAGTGAGAAGAACACCTAATGAACCTCCAAGAGCTGCTATGATCGTTACTGTCCAGTATGGCAGTATCTGGTAAGCTCCCAATACTATCAGGGCAGGAATGGTAAATATTACACCAGCAGCCAGGGATTCCCCTGACGATGCCGCTGTCTGGACCATGTTATTCTCAAGGATATTCCTGTTCCTGAACAATCTCAGGATCGCCATGGAAACAACTGCAGCTGGGATGCTCGCACTGACTGTCATACCTGCATACATACCAAGATAGGCATTTGCAGCTCCCATGACACAGGACAGAACGACACCAAGGACAATTGCCTTGACGGTTATCTCGGCAGGTGACTTGTGCGGCGAGATATAGGGCCTGTTCTCTTTCTGTTCTTTTTGAACCATAGTACAAAAAACCCCCCTCATTAAATATAATTATGCTAATAAAATATCATTTTATGCAATTGACAGCAATTTATTTATTAAATAAAAATTTTCTAAATAAAGCCTACATTTATTTTTTGTTTTTTAAAAAGGAAGTGAATTTTTAATCTGAATAATGTAAAATTCTCTCAAACATTTGGAGGTATTATTTATATGGAATCCCTGGATCTTGTCCCACTTTTTACTTTTGTAGCAGTAACACTTTATACTCCTGGCCCGAACAACGTCAGCAGTGCTTCTATGGGACTTGTCTTTGGCTATTTCAAGACCCTTCCCTTCCACGGGGGTGTATTGACAGGATTCACGATCGTGATGTTCGCCTGCGGCATTATGTCTGGCCTTATTCTGCAAATCCTTCCATCTCTCTCCCACTGGCTACGGTGGATAGGCTGTTTTTACATTCTCTGGCTGGCCTATAAAACGCTAAAGGCAAGCTATGCTTTCGACGACGACAGGGACGTTAAAAAACTGACTTTCTTCAATGGAGTTTTTCTCCAGCTTGTGAACGTGAAGGGGCTTATCTTTGGAATTACCCTCTTTTCCACTTTTCTCCAGCCCATCGCGTCCAATCCTTTGCTCCTTCTGATCTCCACACTGATGCTGGCAGTCCTGGTACTTTCCTCACTGACTCTATGGACTCTATCCGGAACGGCTCTTAAGAGGTGGATCGCCAATCCGGCAGTGAAAAAATATATAAATATATTCCTGAGTATGCTGCTGGTGTATACAGCACTTAGCCTGCTGTTCATGAGTTGATGGGGAGAGATCAAAACCAACTTAAAAACCTGAGCTCACCACGGAGGAAGATCTGAGGTAGACGGAGGAAACCTGACACCTCTATGGAAAACCTGGATCACGAGAAAAATGATGGACCTATTTTTCACGCAGGATTTGGGTCAAGATCAACTCTAAAAGCATACCGCAGGGGGGGGGCACTGAGGGATCGCTGAGTCTCGCAGAGGAGATCAAGAACTTTATTATCACCCGGGACATCTGATCAAAATAAAAGACTTTTGGCACTTCCGATTATCATGTGGGAGAAGGCATTAAATTGAGTCCACCCAAGTGAAACAGAATGGCATTTTGAACCTTTTCCTATTACGAAAAATACAGCGTTCACAGGCAAAGTTGAAAGCGACTTCAGTCTCCTACATAAACTTGCAGGTTCTATAAGGTATATATAACTTGAGTTCCCGAAGCTACCGAGAAGTGATTTCACTGTAGATCCTGATTCTGTAAAAGGTTTGTCTTACGGTCTGTCGATGTTCATCTCCAGAGAAATGATCGAACCAGTGCGGCAGCCGGGAGTTACCTGGCTGTCGGAACCTACCTGCTCTGTGAACTGAATTCTGCCCCCTTCTACCAGTGATCTGAACAGATCCGCTGAATAAGCTTTTTCGGCGCCGAAACATCCCAGTTGATCCACGGCACGACCGTTGATGGATTTGAAGACAATCTTGGGCGATTTGGTGCGCAGTATTACTTCATCATTTTCGGAATCGCAAAAGAGGACCTCCGCATAAAAGTTAGGATAAATTTCATCTTTATCTATCTCGTATAGATCATAGTACTCCCATTTCACACAATGACCGGGTAGTGACGCAGAAGCTTCCAGGCATTCCCTGCCGCCAAATTGCAACACATCTATACCGGTTGAAAGGGTGGAGACGCTGTAATCTACATCTCCTGTGTATTCCCCGGTTCGAGTACTGAAATATTCCTTAATGATCAAGTTGCCGACAAAGTATTCCTTAACCTCGTAGGTGATCTCATGCCAGACCCAGCCTCGATAGGGCTTACTCTTGAATCCTCCGTCAATAAAGACAGATCCCCTTATCGCAAGAGCCCGCGGAACAGGAATCAGTTGTTCTTCTTCCTCGCTTGTCATAAATGCCAGACTTTGCTCGAGTTGCTGCCTCTGTATGTTGATATTATGTCTTTGCCGTTGGATCTCTTTCTCAGGCGTGGAAGCAGGTGAAGATTGCAACAACTCCAACTGCGAGGGCATAGAAGGTACACCGCCTCCTCCCATGCATTGCTCCATGTATTCCCGGGTCAATTCACTCAATTCGCTTTGTAACTGAAGCAGTTCATTCATGTCTGTCAAATCCTGCATTTCCTGACTCAATTCTTCTATTTGAGCTTCCATCTCTGCACAATCGTCCTGATCTGCAGCGAACCCGATCCCCGCGAAAGAGACTGTTAAGAGCAGGATCATGAAATAGATCACATAACGCATCTGATCTTCTCCTTTTAAATGGGATGAAGGAACAAGAAACTGTTATTATTTAACATAGCGTAGAGGAAATATTATAACGAGTCAAGTCAGGCTTGTATGGTCCTTTTATTCATAGTTTTAATATGGAACCATAGGTTGATCATATGTAAAAGGAAAATGCTGCTACTTATTACGGGCAAGATCTTTGAATTCCTGCAGCTTTTCAGGGGTCATATTTCCAGAGATCCAGGTGCTGTAGACAGTGTTGTTCTGAAGAAGGGGCTCATAAGCCAGTGCGGGAACCTTTTTAAGGGCTTCGTAATAGAGGGAAGTACCCGGAATGGGAGAGAACTGGGCGGTCTTGACCCTTGCACCCAGGTCCTTTACAAAATTTATCGTGTCTTTTATACCCTGCAAACTCTGGCCTGGCAGTCCAACCAGGACGTAGGTCTCAAGATCGTTGTGGCTATAGCCAGCTGCAAGAAGATTTTCCACTCCACTTTTGTACTGCTCCCGGGAAACCTTGGAAGAGCTTTCTTTCAGCACTGCCGGATCGACGCTTTCAAGGCTCAGCCTGATAGTTCTGAAACCTGTATTGTAAAGATAATCCGCACATTTTCCGTCTATCTGTTTTACATGAAGACCGTTAGGCGTGTGAAACCTTAATCCTTCAAAATCTTCTCTAATACGGTCACAGACTGGATAGAAGTGTTCCTCCCTGTTCAAGAGAAGGGCATCGTCATAGAAGGCCACGTCCTTTATCGATCCGACATTCACCTGGAACCCTATCTCAGTTGCAACGGCCTCGGCAGAGCGCTGGGAAAAAGTCGGGCAGAGAATTTTCGATGCACAGTATTCACATCCCATGGGGCAGCCCCAGGATGTCTCTGCTACTCCATAACCGAAAGAGCCATAAAGGTCCATTGCCGGATATGGAGCCTCTACCGGCATGAATTCTGTCTGGACGTAATCTGCCCCTGATCCCGAGGCATGGTGGGAACATAACCTTGCGTATATTCCTCCGAGGGCTACAGGAACATCTGGAAATACTTCCTTAACGATATCTATGGCCCACCAGACCCCTGGATACCAGTAGGTCATTACTGAGGTAATCATAACAAGATCAGGTCTTTCGATCTCTTCAAGCCTTTTTTTGAATTCTTTCCTGGTTAATCCGAAATGATAATATCTGCGAGGTATATTTCTGTATGGTGTTGGTTTTTCTATTTCTGTACGGCGGGGTTTTTTTCTTCCGTAACTTTTTTCCTTATCTGTAGCCTCGGACACACAATCCACAAGGAATACCCTGTTGTCTCTTTCCCTCAGGAACTGCAGAAGGTAAAGAAGCCCCATGGGCTTTGCCCAGAGATCAAAGTATGCAAAATCCCTTATCGGTGGATTAATTCCAAGAACCTTTTTTCCCTTCAGAGATCGTATCAATGAATAAATGTTCGACATAGCAAATCAGCCCTACAGGATCGTCAGCACTCGTAAAGGGAATTTGTGGGATACAGGGGATCGCAGGTTACATTAACACCGACCTTTCTCAACCCTGCCTCATCACCTGGAGTCGGCATGTGGGATAGATGCACTTCACATCCTCTCAACTCCTTGATCTTCTCAACTGCTGCCGCTGCTGCCGGATTTCCGGCTGAACTTATACTGAGGGATATAAGAGTTTCCTCCAGATCCAGTCCGACCCTGGTCTCCTGCAAAATATCCTTTTTTACATATTCAAGGGACTGGATAACAGTGTTAGGGAGAAGATCTATACCATCAGGTATCCCGGCAAGTTCCTTTGCGGCATTCAGAATAAGGCTTGAACTTGAATGCAGGAGAGGAAAGTTCTTGCCTGTAACTATCCTTCCATCCGGAAGTTCAAGGGCTGCTCCGGAATAGATCCCGTCAACTCCCTTGCCCTTTTTCTCGGCCATCTTGACGGCCTCCCGGGCAGCCTGGACAACGGCTCTTTCCTCTATTTTTATACCAAGTTCATCCATGAGAAGCTCTATTTTCTCAACTACCTGTTTTTCTCCTGTTCCAAGTGCATATTCACAGGAATAGCTGAAATATCTGCGGATTATTTCCTGTCTGGAGGCTTTTCGAACCAGCTCATCATCGATGATACCAAAAGCGACGCTGTTTACTCCCATATCGGTGGGAGATTTATAGAAGGAAGAAGTGCTGGTTATCCTCTCGAGGATCCTCTTCAGCAGGGGGAAAGCCTCGATATCCCTGTTGTAATTGACGGTCTTTTCGTTGTAAGCCTCGAGATGGAAGTGATCTATAAGGTTCACATCACCCAGGTCTGCAGTAGCCGCCTCGTAGGCAACATTAAGTGGATGTTTAAGGGGTAAATTCCACACCGGAAAGGTCTCGAACTTGGCATATCCTGAACGGATACTTTTTTTGTAATCATGATAGAGCTGGGAAAGGCAAGTTGCGAGCTTGCCACTTCCAGGACCGGGGCCGGTTACCACAACAATTGGCCTTTCAGTTTCTATGTCGGGATTTGCCCCGTAACCCTTGCTGCTGACTATTGCATCTATGTCTGTGGGGTAACCTATAGTTGCCTTGTGGGTATATACCTTGATCCCTCTTCTTCTGAGGCGATTGCGGAACTGAACAGATGTTGGCTGTCCTTCAAACCTTGTTATGACAACTCCTGCTATCTTAATGTGTCTCTGGGTCAACTGGTCGATCAGCTTAAGGACCTCGGCGTCGTAGGTTATTCCGACATCGGCCCTTATTTTACGTTTTTCGATATCCCCGGAGTAAACGCAGATTATCACCTCGAGGTTATCCCTGAACTCCTGGAGAAGTCTCATCTTTACACTGGGGTCGTAACCTGGCAGGACTCTCGCCGCATGGGAGTCATGAACAAGTTTTCCGCCAAATTCTATGTAAAGTTTGTTGTTATGTTCTTTGACCCTCTCAAATATGGCTTTGGTCTGTTTTTCGAGATACTTTTCATTGTCAAAAGCTCTACCTTTAATCATTTTAAACCCCCGTATGAAAAACAAGCAATTACCAGGAACTTCCCCTACCTGCACAAGCAACTGGAACAGTTTATCATCAAGTCCATTTTTTTCAACATAGAATCCAAGGTATAACTATGACATCCAGGACAGATGACACAGAAAAAGTGAATTTTACAACGGAAAAGGGAGTTTATTTGATAATAACACGAACATTAGCACCCTATGCTATAATTTAACAGACTATCTGACTTGCTTATCACCTGATCATGGTGCTATTATCTTAATTACAAACGAGACCTTTAAAGGAAGCAAACCCATCGAAAGATGGCGACGCTAAGTCACGGGGCTAAAGCGGGTCTGTATTCTTTTGCGGTTTTGCAAGAGCATAACTGTTTGATTCCAGAATACAACATCGACGTAAGCCAGCCGGACTGCCTTTAGAGGTCTTTTTGTGTGCTATGATTAAGAAGTTCCTTCAAAAGACCTTCCAGAACCTCAGCAGAAATAAATTCAATTTCCCATACCGCAAATGTCTTATATCATTGATTTCTGTTAGAATGGTCGGGAATTTTTGACCGCTAATGGAGGTTATGTTCTTGGATATTCTTGTACTCGTAGTATTTCTCGTACTCGGCATTGTTATCGGGCACTCAGGAATGCTCCCTCAGATAGTCACCAATTCAATGGACTGGATCCTGATGCTTGTTATCTATATCCTTCTTCTTGTTGTAGGGATAGAGGTGGGAACTTACAAAGAAGTTCTACAAAACCTTGATGTAATTGGTTTTAAAGCAGTCCTCTTATGTATAGGAAGTATTGCCGGAAGCGGCCTCTTGTGCATGGCTGTAATGAAAAGAGGATAAATGATGTATATTCTTCCGGTTATTGTTCTCGGAATAGGTATAGCAGCGGGATTTTTTGGATTTATTCCCCAGAACATGCTCGAAACAACTGATGGAGTTATTAAAGGCATGGTAATGCTGATCTGTTTTGTCATAGGACTCGATATGGGCAAGGACAGGACTCTCTGGAAAAATATCAGGGCCATGGGAAAGAAAGCCTTCATCATACCAGTTACTGCAACGATCGGAGCAGTCATAGGCGGCATTATCGCCGGGAAACTTGCCGGAATACCCCTTTCCGTAGCGACTGCATCCGCTGCGGGCGGAGGCTACTACAGCCTGACTACCATCCTGGTAAAAGACCTTGCAGGGCCCGAAGCTGCAACTATAGCCTTTATCTCGAACATGCTGAGGGAACTGACCGTAATGACAGCAACTCCCCTTCTCGTGAAGCTCTTTGGCCGCTGGGGAGCTGTAGCTGTGGCTGGCGCGACAGCTATGGACACATCCCTGCCATTCATTGTAAAAAATGCCGGAAGGGAAATGGCAATAGCCGCTTTCGTTTCCGGTGTCCTCCTGACAGTTGCCATGCCGGTGTTAGTACCCTTGTGTTATAAAATATTCTAAAGGCATGTTTTCCAGAAGGATAAACTTTTATCCGGCAGGTTCCTTAATGCAAGGAATTAATGATATATAAACCTGTTTGAGCTGGTCTTTTCTTGCTACTCTTTCGCTAAGGACATAAACTATATGTAATATTCCCGATCGACTGGAGTGAAAACCACATTGGAGATAATGCAAACAGGCGGACCTGTAATATGGATAATCGCCTTATGTTCGGTAATTGCACTGGCAATTGTGATAGAAAGGCTTTTCTTTTTTGCGAGATCGTCATCAAATCCGGAGAAACTTGAGATCGAGCTGTGCAGCGCCATCTACGAAAATGATCCCCGCAAAGCCTCCAAGCTGGTAAACAGCAGGGACAGTTCCATTCACAGGCTCTTTCGTGCAGGGGTCTCCCACTGGAAAGTAGATCACGAGGCTATGAAGATGCTCCTCGAACAGGAAGTCCGCAGGGAGATATACAGATGGGAGAAGGGCCTTAATATCCTGGCGACAATAGCCCGTGTTGCCCCACTTCTCGGTCTTCTCGGCACTGTCCTGGGAATGGTTGAGATCTTCAGGGAACTGGCAGGTTCTCAATCTGCACCAATGATAGCCCTGGCAGGAGGAATATGGAAAGCCCTATTGACCACAGTGGCGGGACTTTCTGTAGCAGTTCCAGTGATACTCTTCCACACTTTTCTTAGTTCAAGGGTGGACAACCAGGAGGAGACTCTCAACAGGGGATCTGATTTTCTTCTCAGAGAACATATTCTTCGTTACGACTCTTTTTCGGGTTTTCCCGCTTCTGAAGGAGAATCTCCGATATCATGAGAAAGTCCAGGAGGAGAAATTCCCCTGAAGTTGAACTCACTCCTCTTATCGATGTTCTGTTCATCCTTATAATATTCTTTGTTCTGACAACATCTTTTATAAAGAACCAGGTGGAGGTGGACCTCCCAAAAGGACAGGGAGAACCTCTATCTGGCAAAACTGCAGTGATATCTGTAACAGTTGAAGGGAAATACAGTATTGAAGGGAAAGAAGCTTCTGTAGAGGATATTCTGTCCTATGCCTCAAGGTCCGAGCAGGAAGGCAGGAATATTGTCATAGTAGGCGACAGAAGATCCCACTACGGTGCCGTTGCATCTCTGCTGGACTACCTGAGAAACCGGGGGGTCTCCTCAGTGGGGCTGGCCCTCGAGGGAGGTTCTTCTCCGTGAAGAGGCTTGCCCTTGCCATAATGTTGAGCCTCTGTCTTCATGTCATGGTAATTGTGGCCTTTGGAAGGACAGATGCTCTGGTCCTTAGCGGTGAAAATGCAACGGCTCCAACAAAGGTAGTGCTAATGGGAAACATGTCTTCAGTTGAGGCAGAAGGGGAAAAAGCAAGCGAGAAAAAACTTCCCGAAACGAAGGAAACCTCGGGTACGGCTGAAAATAAAGATAAAACTCAAGAGATCGCTTTAGCAGAAAAAGATAATGCCCCCGTCGAAAAAACTTCCCCAGTGCCCGAAAAGCAGGAACAGACTTCTCCAAAAGAAATAATAAAGATCGAGAAAAAGGAAGAACCCAGGCCTCTAAAAAAGGAAAACAGACAGTCAAGTGTAAAAAATAAAGAGACAAAGAAGGTTACCGAACCACAGAAAGCAAATACACCCTCAAAAACCGGCGAAATTGATCCGGAGAGAGAGAATAATGCTGAAAAAATAAATGGAAAAGCTGAAAAGAAACTCACCGAAACAGACCGTAAACTTCAGGATCTTCTGGTAAATGTCCAGGGACAACCGGGGGAAAGTAATGAATCGAAAAAAACCGGAACCACTGAAAAAGAGACTGAAGAACAAAAAAATGTAAAGGATGCTGTTCCTCGACAGATCACAGAAGAAGATGTGACAAGGAGGATCAAACCGGATTACCCAAGGGCCTCAAGGCTAAGGCAGGAAGAAGGCACAGTGGTGATAATTGCACAGATATCAGGAGGCAGGGTAACTGAAGCAGAGATAGAATCCTCCAGCGGGCACGAAAGACTTGATCATTCTGCCCTCAAGGCGGTAAAAAGATGGCAATTCAGCATTCGCGGCCAGGAAAAAGTCAGGATACCTGTTGTTTTCAGGCTTAACCTCTAAAAGAGATCTTTCAAATACTCAACAAGGGAATGGATATCAGGATATTCCCCGGTCTTTTCTCCTTTTTTCAAAACAGACCAGGACAGGGTTTCCTCTTTTTTTTCTATCCTTACAGTAATGTTTGTACTGACACCGCCTCGAACTCTGAAGCCATTTCGCTTGAGTGCTCTTGCTGTCCAGTAAACTGCCTGACCACTACCCTCAAGGGAAACATCACCCCGAAGTGCAGTAGCTGAGGGATAATTTCCGGTGACGGGATCAAAAACAAGCTCTTCAGTCGAAAAGGTTCGCTGTATTTCTCCCTTAAGGACAAGATCCTCGGGTGATCCATCAATTATCCCCTCCGAGGGATTGAAAAGCCATATTCTGTCTGCAAGATCAATGGCCAGTGAAATATCGTGGATCGCCATTATAATGGTCATGCCTTTTTTCCCAGAAAGCCTCTTTAGGATCTGAAGTATTTCAACCCTCCTGACAAGATCCAGAAAGGCCGTTGGTTCATCAAGGAAAAGTATCTCAGGTTCCTGGGCGAGGGCTCTTGCCACCATTATCCTCTGTCTTTCTCCATCACTTATCCGAAGAAAATCCCTGGATGTAAGATGTTCTGCCTTAACCTCCCCAAGAACCTTTTCAACAACACTTCTGTCGGAACCTGACAATCTCCCCTTCCAATCCGTATGTGGGAATCTCCCGAGAGCCACTATGTCAAAAACTGAAAAACCGGCAGGATCCCTTCTTTCGGTTGAGACTACGGCAACTTTCCTGGCTTTCTCGATCCGGGACCAGAGCTTTATATTCCTGCCTTTCAGGATCACATTCCCTTCAACAGGGTGTTGCACTCCTGCCAGAGTCCGAAGGAGTGTGGACTTTCCGACACCGTTGGGCCCAACGAGACAAATAAATTCACCAGCCCTGGCTGATATATCAATACCTGAGGCGATAACTGCCTTTTTGTCTGTATATCCAATTGCCAGATCCATAGTCTCGAGAACTTTTGCTGTAGAGGAAGAGCTATCCTGAAACATGCTGGTACCTCGCTATGATCCATATAACGACAGGTGCACCAATAAGGGAAGTTACGGCATTAAGCGGAAGAGCTGTTCCGCTTCCGGGCAGATTTACGGCTATATCAGCGGCGAGAGCCATGATAGCCCCAGTCAAAATACACCCTGGGATCAGTAATCTGTGATCTCCGGTCCTGATAACATTTCTGGCAAGGTGAGGCACTGCGATACCAAGGAAAGCGACAGGACCGCAGAATGCTGTAACAGTACCCGCAAGTACTGCTGCTATAACTATTGCAACAGAGCGAAGAACCTTTATCTCAACTCCCATTGTGGCAGCGTAGGATTCCCCCAGGACAAGGGCATTTAGCTGTTTTGCCATTGGAAAGGAAAAGACGAGACCGGTCAGAATAACTGGAGCCATTACAGTAAGGTCCCCCGCCGAGGAGGTGGAAAAACTGCCAAAACTCCAGGCAAGGTAGGCCTGTACCCTTTCGGCAAAACTGAAATGTATGAGAACACTCACCAACGCGTTCACAGCATATCCGAACATAATACCCATCACCAGAAGTACTGTATTGCTGGAGATCCTTCTTGCAGCCACAAGGACCATGGCCATGACAAGGGCTGAACCTGTACTTGCCGCGAGGACAACTCCTATGTCTCCTGTAATTCCTCCAGCAACGAGAAAAGAAGCTCCTGTAGTTCCGGCTGCCATCATCACAAGGGCAACACCGAGACTGGCACCGGAATTAATACCAAGCACAAAGGGTCCTGCAAGGGGATTCTGAAAAAGGGTCTGCATGAACAGACCGCTCACTGCCAGGGCAGCTCCACCGAGACAGGCAGTTACAGCCCTGGGGAGTCGAAGAGCGATCACGATATCCTGCCAGGCCTTGTTGGAAATCTGGCTTCCCCCCAGGATACCTATAATATCTCCGAGGGGGATCCTCACCGAACCATGGGCAAGGTCCAGAAGAAAAAGAAAAACTGTTATTGAAGCAAGAAAAAGAAATATTATACCCTGTTTTCTAAACTGAAAAACTTCCCTTCCTTCAGGCTTTGTCCTTTGATAACCCCTTGCTTACTCCTGGTTTTCGTCCTGCCATTTCAGCTTTCTGTAATACACGAGCCTGTGATCTGGTAATATCTCCGGATGGAATACGGAGACCAGATCTTTGAGCAGTATATCCGGTCTCATCACTCCGGACTGATGGTAATCGTTTCCTCCGTTTTTCCGATATCTTGCAGTGTTGTTATATACCTGTTCTGACCTGAACGCCTTGAAAAGAAAGTACCGCTCATCCTCTCTCAGACCGTCATCAAGGGTTTCCCACAATCCCGGATTTATCCAGTAATCCGCACGGGCAGCCTTTTCCAGAACAGTCTCGAGATCCAGTGGTATACTCCTGTCTCCCTCTGCATGTGCCCAGGGGTAACTGGCCCCTGAATCCTGGAGAAGGTGGGAGAACCAGTTATCACCGGCGGGAACATACCATGTCCCGCTCATGGCCTTGTTCACAAGCACAGAAGGTCTCCGACGGGCTGATGATGCTTTTTCCACCAATGACAGATAGTTATTCCTGACCTTTTCAAAGAGGTCGGAAGCCCTCTCTTCCCGACAGAAAAAAAGTGAAAGATATTTTATCCATTCTGCTCTGCCAAGGGGAGTTTTCTCAAGGTATTCACTCATGTAGACAACCTTAATGCCGATCTTTTCAAGTCTTTTGAAATTATCTACCTCCGACGGACTGAAGGCATAGGCAAATACAACGTCCGGAGCAAGCCTTATGACCTCCTCGAGGTCAAGATTCATTCCTTCACCAACTTCCGGGAGGTTGACCTCGTACTCGTCGGGAGAATATACGTATTTCCGGCCTCCAAGACCGACCAGTGAATCTGTTACTCCAAGTTGCCTCATAAAAGCTAAATTTACAGTGGTGGTGGAGACACTTCTTCGTACCGGCACCTCCACGGTAATAAAATTATCAAGCCCCGCAGTCTCCGTATCTGTACCCCGAGGAACGAGAAGATACCTCGCAGGCTCAACTGCCCCCGGATAAGGGTTTTGAAGAGTTACGAGTATAGAGTTTTTATGCTCTTCAACAGTAAATTCCTCAGCATCTGTGATCTTCAGATCAGTAGCAAAAGCTTTGTCCTCGCTCCACAAAAGCAGAAAAAAAGCGGCAGCAAAAGCAGCAAAAACCGCGACGGTCCTTTTGATCATGTTCTTTAATCCGGTATCCTTTCCGCAGATCAGAACTGGTAATCCCACGTCAAATAAAACCTCGCCTCAGGACCATAGTATCTAGTCCCAAAACTTTTTGAATCCTGGACAAAATATTCTTTGTCAAAAATATTGTACCCTTCCAGTCTGAAGGTTCCTCCACCTGTTGTGTAACTCAACCTGGCATCTACAGTTGTCACATCTCCCTGAGACCTCTGCCCCATACCTTCTCTCTGGTCCTCACGATCTCCCAGGTAATTTACTGAGAGCTCCCCGGAAAGGGGACCTCTGTCATATGCTATAGCCGCATCGATGTCCCAGGTGGGAGAACCACCCTTTAACCATTTCGATGAGGCGTCGTTTTTTTCTTCGGCTTTCATCCATGTTGCACCAAGGAGAAAATCCCAATTATCGGACAACCTGAAACTGCGGCTTGTTTCAATACCCCAGGAACGAAATTCGGAAATGTTAGTATAAAAACCGTTAGACCAAATAATTTTGTCTTCCATGTCCAGATAAAAAAGGCCGAGAGACCATTGTCCATTAAAAGATCCGCCCTTAATACCAAGCTCATAACTCCAGCCTTTTTCAGGTTTCAGTAAAACATTAGGACCCTCTGCAGGAGGATAGAATTCAGAAAGTTCATATAAACTTGGCATGGCAAAGAAACGCCCGGCAGACAGATACCATAGGTTACCGTCGCTGTTCTGCCAGCTCAGGGATACCTTGGGTATGAGCTCATCATAATCTTCGGCACCGTCCTGATCCCAGAATTCGTACCGTAGCCCTGTATCAACGATCATTTCGCCTATAGGCACTGAGAACTCAACAAATGGCGCATAGTTATTTCTTTTTCGGTTAAAATTCTTGGAATCATTGTAAAAATATTGCATGTCTTCGTTCCTGTAGGCTATTCCCCAGGACATAAGGAATTTTTCGAAGAACTCCTGCCTTGAATATTCCGCCCCCCATGAAGTATCTTTAACTTCAGTCTTGCTTATACCATATTCGCTGTCCTGAGCAAGATCTTTTTCCTGTTTATCCCTATAAATAATAAAACGACTGTTACTGCCCTCCCAACTAAGGGAAAAACGATTATAGTCATTTTCCTGTCTCTGATTAAAGCCCAGGTAAGTCCATTCGGAAGAATATTCACCCCATGTGGCCGAAAAATCCACAGAACCGGAGCTCAGAGAAAAACCTCCTGTATCATTTTTATAGTCAAGGTTTTTGTCCTCAAATATTCCAGAAGAATTTAAATACTGAAGCAAGGGTGATTCATCCTCCTGTCGGTGACTGTACCAAATTCCAAAATTCAACTTTTCCCCAGGTACAGAGGCCCAGAAGGAACTTTCCTTTCTGTCGTGGGTACCGCCTCCAAGGGAAAGGCGTATCTCCTGATCGCCGGGTTTTCTGGTTATTATGTTAATTACACCCGCAGCAGCCATAGAACCGTAGACAGCAGATCCTGCACCTTTTATAACTTCTATGCGTTCTATGTTTTCCAGAGGAAGAGATCTCAGGTCCACGGCTGCAGCACCCGCGACATGACTGGTTTTGTAATAGGGCATGCCATCCACCAGGAAAAGTACTTCGGTCCTGAGTCCCCTGATCTCAATAAACTCTTCCTGGCTGTTTCCAGCTCTTGTCCGGGTGGATATTCCCGGAATATCCGAAAGTACTTCGCTGATCTTTGAAGCACCGCTTTTTTCGATATCTTCCCTTGTCACGACATAGGCCGGAGCGGGAAGTTCATCAAGATCCGTATAAATTCTCGAACCTGTTACAACTTCCTCCTCAAGAGTCAGTACCTCTTTCGTGTTCCCTTCAGCATTTCCTGCCACCAAAACTGCCAATACCGTTAAAAAAATAAAACCCTTTCTAAACATTCAGATCCTTCCTCCTCCATAAAATAACTTCTCCTGGAGGGCAAAAAGCAGGCCCTGAAGGCCTGCTTTTAAAACAGAAAAAGCACTTTCCAGCCCTCGTGAAAAGTATCTGCGCGGTTCCAGGCAAGTATCCGGACTTGGAATCTTCCTCCATGCCCGCCTTCCCGGGAGAGTTCCCAGTGGCGATGTGGGCATTTCGTCATCCTTACCGTAGCGGGGCTGTGCCGGAATTTCACCGGCTTCCTTAAACCTGTAACACAACAACTATTAAACTGTTGCATTCACTTTAAATGCATAACAAGTTTACATCAAGAGTTATAGTAGTCAAGAAAAATGGTTTTTCAGGAATAGCACGGTATTGGAGGGCGAAATCTTTGTATGTTCCCTTGAAAAGAAAAAGACTTACTGGATAAAATTTGATAAAGTAAAGAGCCCGGAATATCCGGGCTCTTTTTTAGGGGGTTAGTGATCGGTGTTATAGTGGCGTTCCGTTCTCAATGCCTATTATGGAATAAGTTTACTCTTTTTCCACCAGTATTTATATCTAACCGGTAATATGTAATTATACCTATATGAAAAAATACCTTTGAACATTGACATTTATCTGCTCTTTCACTTGAACATCTTTATTTCCACAAATCTTCACAGGCATTCCTGTTTCAGAAAATATATGAAGCAGGCCGGGCATACGCCCGGCCTGCTTCAACTTGTAAATCTATTAGTTTGAGGTTTCAGATGATTTCAGGCTTTCCAGGTAGTTGTCAAAATGCCAGTCAGAAATGTCGTTTCTGATATCCTGCATCTTTTCATGAAGCTGCCTCATAAGGTCAAGATCAGGCTCTTTCTCAAGCATTTCCCTTCTCATGTCAAGATGGATCTTCTGCATCTCAGTTACCTGATCTTTCAGCTGATCCGGAATATCCTGACTCCTGAAACCTCTTGTATTACCGTACATACCCTTAAAACCATCTTCCTGCCTTGAATCCATTCTGTGACCCCGAGATCCCCTTGTCATTCTGGAACCGTCGTTATCGCTGTTAACCCTGTTCATATATCTGGGGCCGTCACAATCGTAACCACCACGACCGCTATCACTCATACCTCCATGGGCAAAAACCACTCCTGAAACCAGAACCAAAGCGAGTACTGCAACTGAAACTACTACCAATGTTTTTCTCATATCTTTAACCTCCCGAAGTTTCTTATATTTTTACCCTTAACTGACTGAAAGTATATTCCGGGAGGGACTTTCCTTCATCTGCATAAAATACTATCCCCGGGTAGTTAAAACTACTGGTTTCTATTTTGCAATTCCTTAAAGATACTTACTCCTGAGCTGGTACCTATTCGGTCTGCCCCCGCCTCTATAAAAGCAAGGGCATCTTCAGCGGTTCTAATGCCACCAGAGGCTTTCACTCGTGCTCTTTTACCTACAGTTCTTTTCAGAAGCTTGACATCCTCCAGAGTAGCGCCTCCTGAACTGAAACCAGTTGATGTCTTTACATAATCTGCTCCGGCCTGCACTGCCATTTCACAAGCTCTTTCCTTCTCGCTGTCCTTCAAAAGACAACATTCAAATATCACCTTTACTGTTTTTCCATCTGCTGCCTGAACGACAGCTCTTATGTCATCCTCAACAAGACCATACAGGCCTTCTTTCAAAGCACCTATGTTCAGAACCATATCTATCTCCAGTGCTCCCCGTTTAATTGCTTCTCTTGCCTCAAAGGCCTTAACAAGTGTCTGGGATGCTCCCAAAGGAAAACCTGATACAACACAGGTCTTGACCTTGGATCCTGACAGCTGTCCACTGACAAGTTCGGCAAAACCTGAATTAACACAAACGGAGGCAAATCCGTATTGCACAGCCTCCTGGCAGATCTTTTTTACCATGGTCCCGGTAGCATCTGCCTTTAAGAGAGTGTGATCAATATACTCTGCAATGTTCAAATCTGATTCCCTCCCTTATCAATATCTTTCTTCAGAATCTGCAGTAACCAATCCCTTCACAAGAGGTGGAAGGGTTATGCTTTCCGATCCAATTTCAAATGCTTCAAGTATTATATTCTGTGCTTCGCCATAGGCCTTCTCGTTCCTGGCATAGACAGTTGCAATGGATTTTCCTTTGTTTACCCAGTCTCCTTTTTTAACGGAAAAGACTATTCCTGTTGAAAGATCTATTGAACAGTCCTTCTTTTCCCTTCCTGCTCCGAGGACCAACGCAGCTTTGCCGATTTCTTCCGCCTGGATTGAATGAACATATCCTTCAGAGTTTGCCTCTACTGTCCTTACTACTGCAGGCTCGGGGAAAAGATCGAGGTTTCCTGCAGGTGTGGGATCTCCTCCCTGAGATATTATGAACTCCCTTAACTTGTCAAAGGCTTTTCCTGAATCCATTGCCTCAGAAAGCATCTTTCTTGCTTTCTCTGGTGACTCTGTCTTTCCGGCCATGACAACCATCCTTGATCCAAGGGTCAGACAGAGTTCAGCGAGATCATCGGGACCGTCCCCCTTTAAGGTCATCACAGCTTCCTTTACTTCAAGAATATTTCCCACAGCATAACCGAGAGGCTGGTCCATGTCCGTAACCAGGGCAACAGTCTCTTTACCTGCAGAAGAACCGATCTTTACCATCTCCCTGGCAAGATCAAAGGAAGTCTTCTCTTCTTTCATGAATGCTCCGCTTCCGGTCTTAACATCAAGGACAATGGCATCGGCCCCTCCTGCGATCTTTTTGCTCATTATGCTGCTGGCGATGAGAGAAATATTATCCACTGTAGCTGTAACATCCCTGAGAGCATAGAGCTTTTTGTCCGCCGGGGCAAGATCGGCAGTCTGTCCTCCTATTGCAATACCATGTTCTTTCACGTTCGTCAGAAACTGTTCCATTGACATTTCCACTGAGAAACCGGGAAAGGACTCAAGCTTGTCTATAGTCCCTCCAGTGTGTCCAAGACCGCGGCCCGACATCTTGGCTACCGGCACACCTACAGATGCTACAAGAGGTGCCAGAACAAGAGTGGTCTTGTCGCCTACTCCGCCAGTGCTGTGCTTGTCAACCTTGATCCCCTTAATTCCTGAAAGATCCAGTACCTTTCCGCTATTTACCATAGACATGGTCAGATCAGCTGTCTCCCTTTTGCTCATGCCTCGAAAATATATGGCCATCATAAGGGCAGAAACCTGGTAGTCAGGGATATCGTCCCTTGTATAGCCTTGCACAAAAAAGTCTATTTCTTCATCTGTAAGTTCATTACCGTTCCTTTTTTTTAAAATGATATCGTACATCCTCATTAGCGATCCCCCGGCTTTCATGATGAATTTTTCTGCTGATCAAAATATTTCTTTTCCAGGAGTCTTCAACACAGAAATAATATTATCCTGACAAAATAGTATCTTTTATTTACAAGTAACAATAACAAAAATGCCGGGA
>Ga0102928_1000294_pt1 | contig 31587 bp, 26 predicted proteins | sample SalPonR1_B_D1_MG_FD_78504 | JGI IMG/M metagenome (GOLD analysis project Ga0102928, IMG submission 78504) | Salt pond soil microbial communities from South San Francisco under conditions of wetland restoration - Salt Pond MetaG R1_B_D1_MG | ecosystem: Environmental > Aquatic > Marine > Intertidal...
GATGAATGTCTGCATTTACAACACTGACAATGAATGTCAGTGTTTGCAATACTCACGATGAATGTCTGCATTAATAAAACCCTGACATTTAAAAATCACCAAATAGCTTTTTATAATCATTGATAACCTATTGATTTTCAAATCTTCAGACTTGTGCTTATCTTAAGCATCAGTATTATGCATTGCTTTTCCAATGCATAATTACGGTTAAATAGGAATAAATATGGGTTTAAAATATTTTATACTATTAAACTATGATTAACATCAGTATTGCTTTTTGTTTTTTTTCAATGTTTTACACAACCACAAACAAAAATTTCAAAAAGTGTCTTCAATTTTTGGCTTTTATTTTTTGCAATTTATGACCATGAAAGGCATAATATAAGATAAATAGATAACAAGGTAATAAAATCCAATAGCCATAGGTGCTAGCTTCTGCAATAGCAGTAGATTCTCTGAGGCCTTCGGCAACCAAGTTAGCTTTACGCTGATCTACCAAAGCACCATAAACCGGAGGAATAATTGCACCACCAGATATAGCCATGACTAAAAGTGCAGAAGCTTTTTTAGTCAGTTTGCCCAACCCCTTTAAAGTTAACGGCCATATAGCCGGCCATACCAAGGCATTAGCAAAGCCTAAGGCTGCTATAAATAAAACCGATGTATAGCCTGTAGTTAAAATTATCAATACAGATAAAATTATCCCTAAACCAGCACTTATCTTTAGAGCCAATGTTTGGCTAATAAATTTGGGGATTAAAACAGATCCTAAACCATAAGTAACAACCATAGCCATCAAGGTGTAGGTTGTAAAAAATTTAGCATCTTTTGCCGGAATATCTAAGGAAATGCCATAAGCAATAATAGTGTCTCCGGCAATGACCTCTACACCTACATATAAAAACAGCGCTAAGACCCCTAACCATAAATGCGGATATTGAAAAATTGTGCTTTTTGCCTTAGCTGATTGCTCTTTTTGATTTTCAGTATCATCGGCTTCAATATCTGGTAGTGGCGCTTTTAAAATCAATAAACCTAATATAAATAGCACCAAAGCCATCACGATATAGGGCGTTACAACACTATTGGCCATTGTGTTAAGAAGTTCTGCTTTTTCTCCACTGCTCACTTGAGAAAGTTTCTCTTGTACCTCGTCTATGCCTGAAAGCAAAAGCGCACCAAAAACTAAAGAGCCTAAACCGCCAGCGACTTTATTGGCAATACCCATAATGGCAATGCGTTTGGCTCCGCTTTCTATAGGGCCTAAAATGGTGATATAAGGATTTGAAGCGGTTTGCAGTAATGCCATACCCGCACCTTGGATAAATATGCCTACAAGAAACATCCAGTAGGTTCGGGAATTTGCAGACGGAATAAAAACCAACGCCCCTATTGCCATAACGATGAGCCCCAGTGCCATGCCTTTTTTATAACCAATTTTGGTCAACACATAAGACGCCGGTAAGGCCATGACCACAAAAGAAATGTAAGACGCTGAAGCAACAAGCAAAGATTGAGCTGAAGTTAATTCATTGATAACTTTCATAAAAGGAATCAAAGCGCCATTGATCCAAGTTACAAACCCAAATATAAAGAACAAACCTGCAATGATAAGCATAGGTACAACTATGTTTTTTTTTGTTTTTTTGCCTTCATTTGTTTTTTTCATTAATTTAAGTTTTAAGATTTACACCTCTGTTTTACTACATGAAATAAAAGATATAAACGCAGCATCTATGTACAACAAAAGTTTATCCAGCTTCTCCAATGGAATTTCAAATTTAAACCTTTTTATAGGTCTATTGTTCAATTTTCTTTCAATCCTTTCTATTTCATGTTCTGTAATGATAGAAAAGTATGTGTTTTTAGGGAAGTACTAACTTATCCAGCCATCCATATTTTCGTTTGCTAGTATTTTCAAGGGTCTGAAAAGATTTACAAAGTAAAAATCTATTTAGTAGGGCTATGCTATTTTTTAATGTTCTGCAAATTCTTTTTCAATATATGCTGTCATAGTGTTGATATATGATGTCTTCTCTTCAAGCACCTGGTTTATGGCTATTCATATTTTCTTCGTTTTCCAAATTTTTGTCTTCTTCATCTTAAGCATTCAAGAAGCTCTATCGTTTAAAATAACAATACACCTTTAACTGTGATATATTTCGCTAAGTCACCACCAAATTTTTATCTATTTCTGCTAGACGTTTTTCTGAACTTACACGAACAATGATTAGAACACGACCATTATTGGCTGATCTTCACTTTGTATATCCACATTCTTTTCTGCATAAATACCTGTCTAGGGAATATTTATTCTTCTTAACGCTCAATAGGTGTATGTTGGTTCTTTCTGTTGCCTTAGCTAATTTTTCTCGCTAATCACCAAAAAGATGGTGATGCTTCAAAGCGATGACACGTGAGAATTCAGGATGAGAGCAGAACACCGAAATAGGCTCACTAGCAAAAAATACAAGGATTTAGGTGTTGCTGATTATCAAGCATACGAAGCATTAAAAGGCACTATTTTTAGACTATGAAATACATTTTATTAACTTTATTTTTAAGCTTGTCTTTCTCTTGCTTTTCAAAAAATCATGATGACACAATGTAATGTATTGCCATGGCCTCAATCAATAGATGAGGAAAATTCAAAAATTCCATTAATAAGAATTTTACGGTTTCATTTGCTGGAGAGGATGCAAAGGGCAGTGTAACTTTTATTGTGTAGAATTGTATTTTTTGTGATAATCTATCTTTATTTCAATTGTCGATCAAAATAGTAGCGGTATTCTGTCTCCTTAGTTGAAAATATGGTAAAAAATAAATGGGTGTTATTTTTTTCATACTCAGTAATAATGATATTATCATCATTCCCTAGAGCAATATGGTGCACTTTAAAAGTATATCCAAAGAATAAGCCGGGTATTCCTAAAGGTAAGTTTTTGTAATCGTATCGAAATGCGCCGTTTTTCATTTTACCTTCAATAATTTTTGAATAAACCTGAGAATCCACCTCGTAAGAAATCTGCAAGGTATTATCGTCTAGAAATTTAAAATCTACTTTTTCTAAACCTGAAGCCGGCTTTAAATCAAATATCTCTGTTAATAATTTAAAGTTTCCATTTGTTCTGTAAGGATCAATAAAATAGGTTCCGTCCATATAACTGGCTTGTCCTTCGTATAAATAAACTTCCGGATCACCAATAGCCTTGCTCACGCTTTTACAAGAACTAAAGCCAAACAAGATAAATAGACTGAGTCCCAAAAATAAAATTTTTGATTTATGACATCTGTTGCTGTAAGCGTTTGAGTTCATCTATATAGGTTCTTTCATTTGATAATCGCGGTATTTTATGTTGCCCGCCTAATTTTTGATTTGATTTTAACCACGAGTAAAATAACCCGGGTTTGGCAGAATGAAGAATAAGGGTTTTAAGCGTCAAATCATGATTGCGTTTGGCGTCGTAGTCTGAATTTAATGCTCTTAAGTTATCGTCTAAAGATTGTCTAAAAGTCTCTAAACACGCCGGAGGCGATTTAAATTCGACAATCCACTCGTGAGCTCCTTTTTCCTTACCTTCCATAAAAACTGGTCCAGCGGTGTAATCTATAATATCAACATCGTGTTCAATCGCAGATTGTTTTAAAGCGATTTCAGCATTTTCTATGATTAATTCCTCACCAAAAACATTAATGTGATGTTTGGTTCGTCCTGTCACTTTTATCCGGTACGGGTTTATCGAAGTAAACCTTACGGTATCTCCAATTTTATAGCGCCATAAACCGGAATTGGTGGTAATAAGCATAGCATAATTTCTCCCCACTTCAATCTCACCAAGACCTACAGCTTTTTCTTCTTCATTACCGTAAGCATCCATTGGAATAAATTCAAAGAATATGCCATAATTCAGCATTAAGAGTAAATCTTTATGGTCATTGCGGTCTTGGGCAGCAAAAAACCCTTCAGATGCATTGTAAATTTCAAAATATTTAAAATTATCATCCGGAATAATTTTCCGGTACTGGTTCAGGTAGGGGTCAAAACTCACACCACCATGAAAATAAACTTCCAGGTCGGGCCAAATGTCTTTTATATGTGCTGCACCTGTTGTCTTTAAAATTTCATTCAGCAAAACCAGCATCCAAGAGGGCACTCCTGCCAGGCTAGTGACGTTTTGATTAATTGTTTCTTCAATTATGGCCGGCATCTTTTGTTCCCAGTCGCCCATTAAAGACACCTGATTACTCGGGGTGCTGGAAAAACTGGCCCAAAGCGGCATATTCTCTATGAGTAATGCCGATAAATCCCCAAAAGAAGTCCCGTTGTTTTGGTATATTTCTTTGCTTCCACCAAGCCTTAATCCTTTTCCTGTAAAAAGTTTGGAATTTTCATTGTTATTGAGATACATACACAACAAGTCCTTACTCGCAGCGTAGTGGTTGTCTTCCAGAGCTTCCGGGCTTAATGGGATAAATTTACTCTTCGCATTGGTTGTACCGCTAGACTTAGCAAACATTTTAATGGGTGTTGGCCAAAAAATATTGTTCACACCTTTTCTACTCTGTTCAATTTTATCATAAATATCTTCATAACTAACAATAGGCAGGCGTTCATTAAATTCCTTATAAGTTTTAAGGGATTTAAAATCGAATTTTTTACCGTATTCTGTATCTTTGGCTTTCTTTACCAGTTGAAATAATAATTCATTTTGAACCTCATTTGGGTATTTCTGAAACAATTCCATTTGATGGATGCGTTTTTTTAAAAACCATGAAGCTACATTGTGAATAATCTGAATGGGCATTGATTATAATTTGAAAAGTAAAAATATTAAAAATATGCAATATACAGGTGTTTTAAAGAAAATGAGTACAGAATTTCACGAACCTGTTCAGTACTACCTGAACTTCGAAAACAGTTTTGTGATCATGAATCAGTTGATGCACAAAAACATCAGCATTGATTTTAAAACATTTGAATGTCTTAACTGCCACAAAGACAAAAAAATATTCAGACAAGGCTATTGTTACGACTGCTTTAATGAAGCTCCCGAGGTTGGTGACTGGGTGATGAAACCTGAACTAAGCAAAGCCCATTTGGATGAGGAAGACAGAGATTTGGAATTTGAAAAAAATGTGCAGCTCAAGCCGCATATTGTATATCTCTCCAATACAGGAAGTGTAAAAGTCGGCGTAACCCGAAAGACTCAGGTGCCTTACCGTTGGATAGATCAAGGAGCGCATGAAGCTATTATTATGCTGGAAACACCTAACCGGTATTTAGCCGGAATTGCAGAAGTTGCTCTTAAAGAACATGTTTCTGATAAAACCAAATGGCGAAGTATGCTAAAAAATGAAATTGAAGATTTAGATTTGAAAGAAATTAAAAACACCCTAAAAGACCATTTGCCCAAAGAAGTAAAAAACTATTTTCAGGAAAACGAAAACGAGTGGAATATCCATTTTCCGGTAGTGGAATACCCTAAAAAACTTAAAAGCTTAAACCTTACAAAAACCAAGAGCTACGAAGGTAGATTAATGGGTATAAAAGGGCAATATCTTATATTTAAAGACCATACGGTTTTTAATATTAGAAGCCATGGAGGATTTGTGGTAGATTTAAGTGTGGGATAAAAAAACAGCCTCAAACCGAAAAAATATGAGACTGTTTATTCTAGATAATTGGGTGTTACAACATCTCATTCACCCAAAAGAGCAAAAAACTTATCCAAGTTAGGCATAATAACTATCTGTGTTCTTCTGTTTTTTGCCATGTTTTCCTTTGTATTGTTAGGGACTAAAGGATCGTAACTAGATCTGGCAGAAACAATAAGCTGTTCTGATGGAACATTAAATTTATCTTCCAAACGTCTGACTATTGCTGCGCTTCTTCTGGAACTCAAATCCCAATTGTCGATAATATAACTTTCACTCTTAATAGTTCTACTATCAGTATGTCCTTCAACCATAATTTCCAAAGAAGGTTCTGCTTTAGCAATATCGGCTATTTTTTGGAGAATATCATCTGCACTACTGCCTACACTAAAACTACTGTCCCTAAATAAAAGTTTATCATCAATATTAATTTTAACATAGGTATCTGCAATTGATAGTTTTAAATCATCTGTTTGAGCTCCCATTTTTTTGGAAATGTTGTAAGCTATAGCAAGGTTTAAAGAATCTTTTAATGTAGTGGCTTCTGTCAAAGCAGATTCCGGTACATCTTTTAAGGTTGCTCTCATGGTCTGTTTGTTTTGTTCAGACATGACTACGCCTTCCTGATTTATCATCATGCCTTTTTTATCTTCATTCAGTGATGCTATTTTAGAGTTGTATCGGGCAACTCTTAATTCGATTTCATTCATCTTGGCCTCGAGCTTTTCTTTTTCTTGCTGAGTTTTTTGAAGTTCACTCCGTGTGTTTTCATACTGCGTTTCCATAGCGATGTACTTTTTCTTAGACACACAGCCTGTCAAGAATAAAAACGTGAAAACTGAAAGTACTAAAAATTTAATATTCATCATAATACTATTTAAAGTTGATTTTAATTTATCTTAAGTAATATTGGTTTTATCCCCTAATCCACTCCAACATAACAATTACAGTATTAAAGTGTTGATTATTGAGGGTTATACTGAGTTATATAAAAACAAAAAGCCAATCTAAAATTGGCTTGTAAATAAATATGAAGTAAGAATAATAGTTATTAAAATTCTTCCTTTTCTTTAAGAGACTGGACGTATTGTGCTTTTTTGACCTGTTGTCTTCTCTCAACAGATGGTTTGGTAAATTCTTTTTTGTCTCTCAAATTTTGTAAAACCTGAGTATCTCTGAATTTACGCTTTAAACGCTTTAAAGCTCTGTCTATTTTTTCACCGTCTTTGACCTTTATTATTAACATATATAAAATTAAAATTTTGGAATTGCAAATATAACAAATATATTTAATAACAATACTAATTTGATATTTTTTCTTCCAAAAGCAGAATACTAAAGCTACAATAGTTAATTTTTAAAAAAAAACTTGATACATAAACTAACAATCGTTAGTTTTGAATTGAAAATATAATAATGGCTGATTTTTATCCTTTACACATTAAATCTGTTGACAAAGAAACTGAAGATTGTACGGTGGTAAGTTTTGAGGTTTCAGATCAATTGAAGGCGAAGTTTAATTATAAGCCCGGCCAACACCTTACGCTCAAGAAACAACTTGATAATGAGGATGTCCGAAGATCGTATTCATTGTGCAGTAGTCCTTTAGATGATCAGTGGAAAGTAGCGGTTAAGCAAATTCCTGAAGGAAAATTTTCAAGCTACGTCAATCAAAATTTGAAAGCAGGTGATACCCTAGAGGTCATGCCACCCAGTGGAATGTTCGGCGTAAATCCTGATGAAAAGGTCAGGAAAAACTATGTCTTTTTTGCTGCCGGAAGCGGTATCACCCCTATTCTATCCATGATAAAAACACACTTGGCTTTGGAGCCTCATTCAAAATGTCAGCTATTTTATTTGAATAAGAATGCGAAATCTATTATCTTTAAAGAAGAATTAGAGCAAATTCGTAATAAGTACTTTGGAAGATTTGAGATTTTTTACTTTCTTACCCGCGAGCAGCGAGATATCAAATTATTTAACGGCAGGTTTACACCAAAAAAAATTCAGCAGCTTTCTGAAACATTACTGAATGTTGAAAATACGGATGAATGTTTTATCTGCGGTCCGGAACAAATGATTTTTATGATTCGTGACGAATTGTCAAAACTCGGTTTACCAAAAGAACATATTCACTATGAATTATTTATTACAGGCTTATCGGAAGCGGATAAACAAAGAGTTGAAGAAGCCAGAAAAAAACGAAATGGAACTACCGAAGTTACCATATTAGACGGTGGTAAAGAATTTCACTTTGATATGACTAAAGATGATGATAATATCCTGGATGCCGCATTAGCGGCTGGTGCCGATTTACCCTTTGCCTGTAAAGGAGGCGTATGCAGTACCTGTAAATGCAAACTAAAGGAAGGGGATGTAGAAATGAAAGTCAATTATGCTTTGGAAAAAGACGAGGTGGCTCAAAGTTACGTTTTAAGTTGCCAGTCTATACCAACAACAAAGAAAGTTACAGTAGATTTTGATGTTTAATAAATGAAAATGTTATGAGTTCGAAAGCAATTAAAAATTTAGAAGACATTTTTGAGGCTAAAATAGCCCGAGATGAAAAGATTGAACCCAAAGACTGGATGCCGGAAAAATATCGAAAAACACATATTCGACAAATTTCACAGCATGCGCATTCTGAAATTGTCGGGATGTTGCCAGAAGGGAATTGGATTACCCGTGCGCCATCATTAAGACGAAAAGTCGCCCTATTGGCAAAAGTGCAAGACGAAGCCGGTCATGGCCTCTACCTTTACTCGGCCTGTGAAACTTTAGGTATTTCCAGACAAGAATTATACGACCAACTCCACACCGGTAAAGCAAAATATTCAAGCATTTTCAATTATCCGACACTCACTTGGGCTGATATTGGCGCCATTGGTTGGTTGGTTGACGGTGCTGCCATCATTAATCAAGTGCCGCTTTGTAACACCTCTTTTGGCCCTTATGCCAGGGCTATGGTTCGTGTATGCAAGGAAGAAAGTTTCCACCAAAGACAAGGCTATGAAATCATGATGACTTTATGTAACGGCACTAAGGAACAGAAAGACATGGCTCAAGATGCCTTAAACCGCTGGTGGTGGCCTTCCCTCATGATGTTTGGCCCTACCGATGATGAATCCACGCACACTGAACAATCCATGAAATGGAAGTTAAAACGCAAAACCAACGATGAACTCCGGCAACAGTTTGTTAACCAGACAGTTCCTCAAGCTGATATCCTGGGCTTAAACGTTCCTGACGAGGATTTAAAATACAATAATGAGACCGGGAATTACGACTTTGGAGAGATAGACTGGAGTGAATTTTGGCAAGTCGTCAAAGGCCACGGTAAATGCAACAAAGAACGCATTAAAGCCAGAAAAGACGCCTGGGATAATGGTAAATGGGTAAGAGAAGCTGCCATGGCTTACGCAGATAAACAAGAATTGAGGAAAGAAAAACAAGTTGGATAAATACTAGAAGTTAGATATTAGAAATTAGATTTTGGGTTTTGGAAGTATGATATTAGAAGTTAGATTTTAAAAGTAAGTGAGTAAAGCCTATAAATTGATATTAGAAATGAGAAATAAAATTAAGATATGAAAGTAGAGCATAAAACTAATAAAAGATTCCTTCCCTTTGGGAAGGTTAGGATGGGCTTATGAAAAAAGACTGGCCTCTATGGGAGGTATTTGTAAGAAGTAAAAAGGGTTTAGAACACCGTCATTTTGGGAGTTTACATGCGCCAGACGCTGAGATGGCCATCAAAAATGCGCGTGATGTCTATACAAGACGGAAGGAAGGCGTGAGTATTTGGGTGGTAGAATCTAAAAATATTAAGGCCTCGAATCCTGACGATAATGCAGAAATGTTTGATCCTGCCGATGATAAAGCCTACAGACATCCCACCTTTTACGATTTACCGGATGATGTTGAACATATGTAAATGCGATATAATACTTTAAAATGACAACAAAAAATCTTGCCCATTACATCTACGGTATTGCCGACAATGCCCTAATTTTAGGTCAACGCTTATCAGAACTCTGTGGACACGGCCCTACTCTGGAAACTGACATAGCACTAACTAATATGGCTTTGGATTTGTTAGGCCAAACCCGTTCGTATTACCAATATATTGCAAATTTATCCACAGAAAACTTAACTGAGGATGACGTCGCTTTTTTGAGGAAAGAACGCGAATACAGAAATGTTTTGTTAGTAGAGCAACCCAATACAGATTTTGCCTATATCATCGTAAGACAGTATTTTTTTGATGTTTTTCATTTTATGCAACTACAACTGCTTCAGCAAAGTAAAGATGTCAATCTCACGGCTATTGCCCATAAAAGCATCAAGGAAGTGGGTTACCACAAACAGTTTTCCGGCGATTGGGTTAAACGATTAGGAGATGGCACCGCTGAAAGTCATGAGAAAGTTCAACAAGCCGTAACTGATTTATGGGCATTTACCGAGGAGTTATTTTATTTATCAGGTCAGGATAAATTGGTGATTGAAACCGGACATGGGATTAATCCTGAACAATTTAAAGAAAAATACTATCAAACTATTAGTCAGCTCCTTAAGGAATCCACTCTTGAAGTGCCTGAAGCTAAGTATTTTCAAAAAGGAGGTAAAGATGGTATTCACAGCGAACATATGGGCTATATTTTAGCAGAAATGCAATTTATGCAACGCGCCTATCCGGATATGAAATGGTAAACTGATGTAAAAATGTCTGAACACCCACAAATACATCCAGACTTGTTTCCCATTCTTAAATCAATACCCGATCCCGAAATTCCGGTGCTGTCGATAATTGATTTAGGGGTTGTGCGGCATGCTGAACTTAAAGGTCAAAACGCTGTGGTGAACATTACACCCACCTATAGTGGCTGTCCCGCCATGGACGTCATTGGAGATGATATCAAAAAAGCTTTAAGCGATAAAGGTTACAGGCCTAAAGTTAACCTTATATTAGCCCCTGCCTGGACTACCGACTGGATGACTGAGGAAGGCAAAAAAGCTTTAAAAACATATGGTATTGCTCCGCCAATGGACGCTACTTCAGACAAGAAAGCCTTGCTTGGAGAAGAACAAGTCATCCCCTGCCCCCAATGCGAATCCAAAAATACCAAACTGGTCAGTCAGTTTGCCTCCACCGCCTGTAAAGCCATGTTTAAATGTCAAGACTGCGAAGAAACCTTTGATTATTTTAAGTGTTTGATATAGATATTGACAGGCTCTAAAATTAAACTAATGTTATGTAGCCTTAGGTAAATTGTATTAAATTTTTGACCTTAAATTATATGCTTTACCATTTGATTCTCCACTATTTGTTAAGGATTTTAATCTTTCATATAACAAACTGCTTAAAAGGCTAATAAACATTATGTTATATCAATTGGAATATGGTCTGTGACCATTAAAGGACTCATAGAATTTTTTGAATGGTAAAAATAGTTGAAAGCATAATAATATGTCAACTACCTCAGGCGACCCATTCTGGGTCGATAAATAATGCTTTAGTGTTTTACTATAAATATATAAGGCGTTCAGCCTTAACGTTATGCTCTTCAAAGTTTTTAGCTATGGACATTTGATGAGGTTGAAACCTACTCACAGCTCTAATATCTACAAATTGTACTTTGGGGATATCAAGGTTAAGCCTATTAAACTAGTCCTTTTTTATTACGCTGTGATTTAAAATTCCAATTGAGTTAAGAATGAACGGGACTCCATAACGTATGCATAAAAAAAATGCTCTAAATATTGGAATATGTGCTCATAACCATTTTTAGAATTTACATAAGAGGCTTTATCAAAAATAAGAGTATAGAGCGTTTATCAATTGCTCCAAATAAAAATAATTACATCAAGAAGCACTAAAGTTGATATCCATAATGCCAAAGATCTACGCGTAGCTTTCCTGGCTTTATCTGTATCATACCAAGTACGAGGACTGACCCCTTGGTAAAGAAACGTGGCTATACCAGACAAATTTACGCAAATAATGTTGGTAAGAAAGAGTAATAAAGCACCCAATGCCAGGCTAAATTCTCCAGCCCCTATTAACAGTCCAAAAACAGCCAAAGGTGGTAGTAATGCAACAGCCACCATGACGCCTATGACAGCAGAAGATGCACCGGTGGTAAAAGCCAATACACCTGCTGCACCAGATGCTAGGGCTAAAATTATTTCGCCGTAACCTATACTCGTTCTTGAAGAAATTTCAACAATACTAGCATCAAAATCTATGATCAATCCAATTCCAGACGAAAGCGCAACGACAATTAAACCAACAGTAATAAGTGTTTTTAGGGCATCTGCTCCTAGCTTTTTCTCAGCAAGAACAGAGGAGAATGCCAGAGCTACATTAGGACCCAAATAGGGTGCTATAACCATTGCACCGATTATAACAGCCACATTATTTTTTAATAAACCAATAGAAACAACAACCGTAGAAAGAATTGTCATTAATACAAAAATATTATTCAATTTTGCGCTATCTACGATGTCTGAATATAGCTCTTCACGACTGATTCTAAGTTTATTACTCTTTTCTTCGCTGGGATAATTTGTTGATTCCTCTTCTCTGATACGCGGTATTGAAGCTTCAACTGGAAACAGGATTAACTTAAAGACACTGTTTTTTAAAAATTTCTTTTCAAACAAATCCATCACCTCTTCACTTTTTGTAGAATCTGTCAGTATACTTGCCACAAAAGTCTTGGAAGATAACTCCTCTTGCCAATATGTAAGGTTGTCCTGGCTTTTAAGCAGGTTAATGGCATCTTCTGCCTGATCGGTTGGAAGTATAATCTTTATAACTCTTTCTGGCATAAAAATCTTTAATGGTTTATTGAATTGCTAATTTAGATAATACATATCAATTATAAACTAAAAAAGGGTTTTAGTAGCTTAGCAAAGGAGATTTGAAAGGTTGTAGTCATCAGTCTCATCACTGTAACGATTTAAAGTGTGTTTTCAAACCTTCTGACTTAGGCAATTACTCAATACGCATTAAAACATCTTAAAAAATGTGTATAAACTTCAGCTAATAATAATTAATATTTTAGAATTTGGGTAAGGTGATTCTCAGAGAATCGCAAAGTTTTCACAGTGTTTATCAGAGAAGTAAAATTTTATATATACATGGAAATAAAATTATTATAAATGAACTACTGCGAAACAGAGCCATCGGGGTATCAAATAAGAATGCTCTTTTAAAATTTCGACGCTGAACGTCGGGGTATTAAACCCGATATCCCACTGATACTGAAATACTGAAATGAATTCAGCACAAGTAAGTTCAGCACAAGTAAGCGGGATTAGCCTGCTTTTGACGGCGAGGCAGGTTCAACTTACAACTTTGTATTCATAGCTGTGCTGTTTTTAAAAGTTGAGTTTCACTAATAAAAGTTAAACGCCTAAGTCATTAATTCTTAAGTGTTTGTGTCAATTTAAAAATTTAGTATCAAAAAAATATTAATTGAGAATACTTTGAATAGTAAAATAGCCAAATATTCAACTGAAGTTTTTTGAAATCATGAATAATATACTGGCTTATTAGCCCATCGGGTTCTTGTGAAATCATTGATAAACTACAAAAAACCAAATCATAATAATGCCTAAAGTGATACTGCGCATTGAGATTGCGTATCGTATTTCTGTAGCCTTAGATATGATAGCTTTTAGAGGTTAAAGCTATAATTCCGTTTAGTCTGCTTTACTTTTTAATTAATTGTTAGCGAAGCAGTAATAAATTCAGTCGGGCTTGATCTAAAATTCAACTCATATTCTCCGGCTTGACTTGCTTTAAATACATAATTAGTGGTACGTATGGGTATGTCTTGAGTACAAATACACCCGACATATTTGGCTTCAACCTCTATTACTCGTGAATTTCCATTTTCTGTAACAATAAATTTTCCAAATTCTCCACACCCATTAAACACTCGGAAATTAACTTCAATATTAATCATTTCATTTACTATTCCTGTGGTCGGGGAGTTTATAGAAGTCACGTATTCAATTTTACTCGAAATACATTGGTTGTCTTTTGCTTGGTCATTACTACAGCTTAATAATAATTCAAATATGATCATTGAAAGAAGCAAAATGATATTTTTTTTCATGGCTTATATTTTTTAATAGGTGTAAACTATAACTTATGGCTGCATCCTAATTATTACCATCTTTACTTATGTGCATAAATCATGAGCGCATATAAAAACGCTTTATCCTTGGTTTGTTTTCAGGCATGGTTTGGATAAGCTTTTTTAAACTTAGTATGGTATTAATCACAAAAATCATCATTATATATTAATTAAAAGCATTTATTCAATTTAAAATTTTTGCTTTTCTGTAGTTCTGAAATTTGAATTTCACTATTATTTAAAAGGAATCAATCCCCATAACGTTTTGTTTCCTTAAATTTGAATTTCAGAAAACAAATCTTATGTTAGAATTTCAAAATAAGACGCTAGATATCAATAATTTACCAAGATTTGAGCAGGTTGAAGGACACCCTGTGGACAGGGCTTACCTCAAGGTTCTTCGCATATTATACCTCTTTTGGATTGTACTCATGTTTTCGATATTAATGACTCTTGAAATCCTTATAGAATTGCCCCAACCGGCCTTTTATCCAATTCTTGGTGTTTTGATAATACTCTTCAGTTTTAGTATCCTTGAAGTGGAAAAAGGCTTTCCGAGAAAAAAGTTTGGTATCAGGGAAAAAGACATCATTTTTCAAAGTGGGTATTTTGTGTTTACACAAACCATATTGCCATACAAGAGAATTCAGCATGTTGAAATTAAACAAGGGCCACTATTTAAAGCCTTTAGTTTATTCACTTTAAAAATCTATACGGCAGGGTCTTCTGCCGGCGACCTCAGCATAGCCGGGCTAAATAAAAATGATGCCGACAAACTTAAAGCACAAATTCTAAAAGCAGCCGACATTGACAACAAATGATTTCAACATCCCTCAACGGCAAAACTTTAGAGGCATACTGGTCATCTTTATGATGGATTTGGTGAAACGAATTCGTCAAAATGTATATGCGTTCTTACCACTACTCAGCAGTAACATTAGAAACAATTATCTAGATTATGTTATCATAGGCTTTGTAGCCTTGCTTCTTTTACAACTGCTTTATTCATATAAAAGTTATTTGAATTTTAAATTTCATATTGAAGGGCAACGCTTTTTTCTTCGTCAAGGGGTGTTTAAATTTACCGACACCGATATTCCGTTTGATCGTATTCAAAACATCAACATCAACCAAAACTTGATTCAGCAATTGCTGAATGTAGTTGGGTTTGAAATTGAAACCGCCGGACAAGGTTCTGCGGAAATTAAAATAAAAGCCCTTAGCCGTGAGAATGCTAATGCCTTAAAACAAATTTTACTAGAAAATAAAGCTCAATCTGTAGCTTCTAAAGATGAAGAGACAGAAAGATCACCCACCCCACAAACATCAACAGTATTGTTTCGGTTAAATTTAGGAAGATTGCTTAAAGTAGGTTTGAGTGCCAACTACTTGAAAGGTTTTGGTTTGGTGTTCGTCTTTATCATGACTTTATTTCAGTATATTGAAGATATATTTTCAAATTTTTTTGAAATAGACCTTGAAAAAGCTTATTTCAGTAATTTTTCTGCGACCTTCGGCGTAATTTTATTTTTTATTGTCCTGATTATTATAGCCTCATTTTTTGTTACTGTTATCAGTACGATTGTTCGCTATTTTGAATTAAAAATTACTCAGGTTGGTGATGATTTTGAAGTAGAATACGGATTATTTAAACGCATCAACCAAGTCATCAAAAAATCTAAAACTCAAGTCTTTGAAATTGAACAAAACCCCATAAAAGACCTTTTTAACATTAAAAATGTATATATTAGTCAAGCCTCATCACAGGAGCTCACCGATAAAAAGAAAATAGGGCTAGCTGGAGTAACTAACAACGAAATTGAGATCCTTTTCCATTCCTTATTCAATTTGAGTTATCCCCAAGAATTTGAGCGTTTTTACAGTAGTATACGATACATGTTCAGATTGATGATCAGGTATGTTTTGCTCAGTGTGGCCATTGGTTTAGGTTTATTGTTATGGCAGGGCATTGCAGTAGGCCTTTTAGTATTCGTTGTAATCACAGCCTTATTCAGCTTTATATCTTATAAAACAGTAAAGAAAAGTCATGTAGGTCTAAATGAGAATGTGATTGAAATTCACTCCGGCTCTATTCATACCAACAAAAAATATATTTCAACCCATAAAATTCAGTCGGTGGCTATAAAGCGGAATTGGTATCAGCAACGCAATCAGCATGCGGATTTAGTAATTTATACCGCATCTGGTAGCGAACGTGTCAATTACCTAAAGCTTGAAGAAGCCTTAAACATTGCCAATTACCTTAACTATAAAGTGGAAAGTAGTGTGCTGAGTTGGATTTAAAAAAAAAGTTGATTCATGAGTCAAAACCTCTAAGTTACAGGCGTTGCCACGAGCAAGTGATATGGGCTTTAAATCATAAATTTCAAGTTATTATTTCCAGAACAAATTCCATATTTTAATTAATGAGAGTCTTTAGTTCTTTTGCTTCAGACTTGTAATCCCATGTACTTATAACTTCAAAAAACTATAAATTTTTTCATCAAAAGCAGTTGGCAATATTGGTTTAAAGATGTTTTTTATTTTGTATTCTAAATTTCTAACACTTTTTTTATACTTTATACCTTGTATTTTACAGTTGTAATTAAAATTCCATGCGTTACCTTGCACTTCGATAAACTAAACGACCTCCTTTCGACTATGCCAGTCCTGAAAATATTGAAGTATTCAAGACAGGCTAGGCCGAAAGATTCTAGATTTTAGGTTTATGATTTACGACTTTTGATTTCAAATTTTCAAGTTCCAGATATACACGCTGAATTTTATACTCGAACGTGGAATTTTAAACCCAAAAATTGAAAATAAACAAACAATTTTGACATTAAAAAGACGATTGACAACTGAAAAATCTGCTGTGAAAAAAAAATGATACGAGTTACGAGGATTAGTTCAACAATAGCTATAAGCAAAAGCTCAGGTTCGGGATTGAAAAGCAAAAGTTCATGATTTATTTGCTAAGTTTGTAACTGAAATCAAAACTGAATGGCTTTTTTAGGCGTTACTGCATATAGCAAGACTGTTGTTGCCATTAATTTGAAAAAAACTCGATGAAAAAAATATTACTAATTTTAACTTTAAGTGTCCTGTTTATCTCTTGTGACAAAGATGATGCTGAAATTCAATCTGAAGATCTTTCTTATTTTTTAGGAAGTTCAATACCTCAATTTTCAGCTTCACTAGATAATGAATCGCTAGATTGGATGTTTGGGGTAGGAACATATCAAACTAACATAGCCTATTTGTTTCCAAATGGAGACTCAACTGACCCTAATCGTTATTTAAGATTTGTTCTAAACCAAGAAAATGGAGATAATCAATTTGTGCTAAGAACACCTATATATGATACTTCTTCCGATGATGAGTTTAATAATGTATTTGGGATTGGCTTAAAAACAATTGGTAATTCCGATGATGACTTCTTTATAAGTTTGAGAAATAACAATGAAAATTACTTAATTTGCAATTCCGATGTAGACTATCAAATTGAAATTCTAAAAACCGAAGAAACAACAGATAATAGCCCTCATCAAACCTCTTTGAAAGTTTGGATTAAAATTGTAGATCTAAATTTAAATGAATGTAATCCGAACTATAATAAAAGCTTAACTAATGGTTTGATTTTGGCTAAATTTTACGGTTTCAAAATTGAATAAAAACTATTGACACCACCGTGTATAATTGATTGCTAGGTCAATGCTGACTTAGTTACTTAACTACGCAACTAACCATACACAAACACGTTAGCAAACATATGAACAACAAGTACTTAATAGTGTTATTTATATTTCCGAGTATGGGATTTTCTCAAATGAGAGAACGTCTAAACTCAACTGATTTAGAAAGATATAAACTCACTGGGAAAGTAAAACAATTAATTCATAAAGAATATGAACCAAGATTCACAAATGACTCAACCTACACACTTAAATTATATGACTTTCTTGCCGCACATAACTATAAACTTGAATTTAATTTACACGGAAATTTAATCGGACGGACAGAATTGAGAAAGGTAAATGATTCCTTAAAAACCGGCGCTGTTTGGTATTTTAAATACGATAATAATAATCGAATCTTACAAGAAAAGAGAATATCATTACAGTATTCGAAAGACACGATAATTTGGAATTTCGAATATAGAGGAGATTCAATTGTTAATGTTAATCAATTTGATAATACATACAAAATTCTTTACAACACTTATAAACAAAAAGGAAATATAGAGTATCTGAAACACGCAAATTCAGATAGTTCTTACATAACCAAAAAACGGTTTGTTTATGACAAACAAAATAGATTAACGCGCTATGAAGATTATGCGAATAAAGATTTTATCCAAGATTTAAAAATATATAGTTATGTGGATAATTATTCTAAAAACATCAATAAAACGTTTTCATTAGATGCTAAATATAACAATTCTTGGATTAATGAATACAGGTACAATTTTCAAGGAGATGTTATATCAATATCTTTTGAAAATTTAGTTAACGATAATAAACCTGGAAGTAGTTATCAATATATCTATGACGAAAATGGGAATTGGGTAGAAAAAAAACAATATAACCCAAAAGGAAGACTATCAGTTGTTTTTAGAAGAGAAATTGTATATTATAAATAAAAATACATTTGCCAACTTTGTTTTACGTTTTTCAATTATATTCCAGACTTACTATCGAGCTTATCGTTCGCCATATGCAATTTGAAATACAGTCATGATTGTTTTTGGATATGAAGAAGAAAAGAACTTTAAACCGGGATTATATCGACGATAAATGTCGGTTTTTTCAAACCCCGTAAAAACATAGTTTTCGTCGGCGCTTCTCGCAAATTATGCTCTAATGTATAATTTAGGTTAAAAGCTAATCTTAAAACATCTACCACAATAATGTATCTTCTGTGGCGAGGTTTGCGAGCTGAACCCTTGCCTCATTGGATATACAAATCCAGATTACTAATCCTTACCCACAAATCATAAACTATTTTAATTTTCTCTGTCCTTGAAATTTTAGTTTTACTTTTGCAACCTGAATTGCAGACATGACAAAGTCCGAACTTCTTGAACTCTTTTCCAGTGCCAATCCTGTTGAACCCTTATTATCTCAATTGGATAAAAATGAGCATAAGAATTACAACGTCAAGGGTTTAGTAGGGTCTTCCAAAACATTTTATACCGCCAACTTATTTAAAGCCTGTCAAAAGCCTTTAGTTTTTGTCTTTAAGGATAAAGAAACTGCGGCTTACCATCTCAACGAATTTGAAGACTTTCTGGATATAGAACAGGTCTTGTTTTATCCCGGCAGTTATCGCAGACCTTATGAAATTGAAGAAACCGATAATGCTAACGTCCTTTTGCGTTCTGAGGTCCTAAACCGACTAAATTCAAGAAAAAAGCCTGCTGTAATTGTCACCTATCCCAATGCCTTATTTGAAAAGGTGGTGACCAAAAGTGAACTTACTCGAAATACTTTAAAAATAAATCAGGGAGACAAACTGGATTTGGATTTTGTAAATGAGACTTTGTTTGAATACGAATTTAAAAGGGTTGATTTCGTCACAGAACCCGGTGAATTCTCTGTGAGAGGTGGAATTATTGATATTTATTCTTTCAGCAATGAAGACCCTTACCGTATAGAATTTTTTGACGATGAAGTGGAAAGTATCAGAACGTTTGATATTGAGAGCCAATTATCTGTTGAAAAATTGAGTAAAGCCTCCATCATGCCCAATGTTGGCAGTTCTCATATTGAAGAAAAAAGACAGAGCTTTTTAGATTACATCAAAAAAGACAGTTTAATCCTTACTGAAAATGCCGGGTTGCTCAAGGCGGATTTAAATGAATTGTTTAGAAAAGCGAAAAGTAACTTTGATGAACTTACAAAGGATATACGTTATTCTGAACCTTCTGAATTATTTTGTGATGGTGAAGAGATTATTTCCAATCTAAACCAGTTCAATTGCATTCAATTCGATTCTCAAAATTATTTGGATGCGCCTTCAGAACTTACATTTGAATGCAAAACCACGCCTCAACCTGCTTTCAATAAAAAGTTCGACCTACTTATTAAAGATCTGAATGAACATCATGGGAATAATTATACAAATCTTATTTGCTGCCTGAATCAACAGCAGGCTAAACGGTTTCACGACATTTTTGAGGATATGCAGTTTACCAACTACCAAACCATGGTGTTGAGTCTGCATGAAGGATTTATTGATCACCATTCTAAATTGGTTTGCTACACCGACCATCAAATATTTGAACGTTACCATAAGTTCAAGCTTAACAACAAATTTTCAAAAAAACAGGCGATTACCCTTAAGGAGCTTACACAACTGAAGCGGGGCGATTACGTGACCCATATCGATCATGGTGTGGGCAAATTTGGTGGTTTACAGAAAATTGATGTAGATGGCAATACACAGGAAGCTATAAAACTGGTTTATGGAGATGGCGATATTTTATACCTCAGTATTCATGCATTACACAAAATATCAAAGTTTAATGGTAGGGACGGGCAGGCACCAAAAATCTATAAACTTGGAAGTAAAGCATGGAAAAAACTTAAACAGAAAACTAAAACAAGGGTCAAAAAGATCGCGTTTGACCTGATTAAACTTTACGCTAAAAGAAAACTAAAAAAGGGCTTTCAATTCGGTCCCGACTCATATTTACAACACGAACTCGAAGCATCTTTTATTTATGAAGACACGCCCGACCAAAGTACTGCTACAGAAGCGGTTAAGAAAGATATGGAAAGTACACAGCCTATGGACAGGCTGGTTTGCGGCGATGTGGGTTTTGGTAAAACTGAGGTAGCTATTAGAGCTGCATTTAAAGCCGTAGATAATGGCAAACAAGTTGCAGTTTTGGTACCTACGACTATTCTAGCCTTTCAGCACCACAGAACCTTTTCTGAACGTTTGAAGGATTTTCCGGTAACCATTGATTATATTAATCGGTTTAAGACCGCTAAAGAAAAAAGAGAAACTTTAGACGATTTAAAACAAGGACGTTTAGACATTATTATTGGTACCCACCAATTGGTCAATAAGGCTGAGTTTTTTAAAGATCTCGGCTTGTTAATTATAGATGAAGAACAAAAATTTGGAGTCGCAGTCAAAGACAAGCTAAAAACGATTAAAACCAATGTGGATACATTGACGCTAACAGCAACTCCAATTCCAAGAACCCTTCAGTTTAGTTTAATGGCTGCCAGAGACTTATCTACGATTGCTACGCCGCCGCCAAATCGATATCCAATCGAAACTCGGGTAGTACGCTTTACCGAAGATACGATAAGAGATGCCATAAGCTACGAAATACAACGTGGAGGGCAGATATTCTTTATTCATAACCGCATAGAAAATATCAAAGAAGTTGCGGGATTACTGCAGCGTTTGGTGCCTGATGCTAAAATCGGTATTGGCCACGGCCAAATGGATGGAAAGAAGCTGGAACAACTTATGCTGAATTTCATGAATGGTGAATTTGACGTGCTGGTATCGACAACCATCATAGAAAGCGGACTGGACATCACCAATGCCAACACTATCATCATCAATAACGCAAATAATTTTGGAATATCAGACCTGCATCAGATGCGAGGTCGTGTAGGACGGAGCAACAAAAAAGCCTTTTGCTATTTAATTACGCCAAGTCTGCACAACATGACTCCAGATGCTCGAAAACGAATTACAGCTTTAGAACAATTTTCAGACTTGGGCAGCGGTATAAAAATCGCCATGAAAGACCTTGAAATTCGCGGTGCCGGAGACTTACTCGGTGGTGACCAAAGTGGGTTTATCAATGAGATTGGTTTTGAAACTTATCAAAAAATCTTAAACGAAGCTATTCAAGAACTCAAAGAAAAAGAATTTAAAGACCTCTACGATACTGAAAATGATGATGTAGAAGACAAAGATTTTGTCAAAGAAGTACAGATTGATACCGATTTTGAAACATTATTCCCGGACGATTACATCAATAACATTTCGGAGAGATTAAACCTCTACACCAAACTAAATGATGTAAAGTCTCAGAATGAATTGAATGCATTCGAAAATGAATTGAAAGACCGATTTGGCGAACTCCCTGCACAAGTTGTAGATTTACTGGATAGTGTTCAGCTAAAATGGTTTGCTTCTAAAATTGGGATTGAAAAATTAATACTGAAACAACATAAAATGATAGGATATTTTATAGCAGACCAGGAATCGTCATTCTACCAAAGTCAACAGTTCAGAAATATTTTGACTAAAGTACAGCAGAGTAAAAATCAATTTACCTTAAAAGAAAAGAAAACCAGAAAAGGTTTAAGACTTATCATCAATTTTGGACATGCTAATCATATTCGAACAGGTTTAGAAAAAATCAAAAGCCTGAGTCTAAGTGTAAACGTTTAAATATAAGGCGCAAGGGCTTACTTTTAATAACATCAAGAGGGTTTCGGTTCTTGTGATTTTTTTTAGTTTAAATTTATATTTCTAAAATTTGTATACACATTTAATTACATGAAGTAATTGGTAAGATTTTAAATAACAGAGCAGTGATTAAAAAAAGAGTTATAAGTAAAGGTTGTATTGCCGTTTTATGTGTGTTATGTTTCAGTTGTGCTTCATCAAAAAAGAATAGTGCTAATAATGAAGCTATCAATTTAAATCCTGAACAAGTAGCCAATTGGTCTGATGATATCAGCTTTTTTCAATCGCAGCTAGAGCAAAAGCATATTAATCTTTATCACAGTGTCAAAAAGAAAAATTTTGATACCGAATTATCAGATTTAAAAAAATCCTTACCCGATTATAATAAATACCAAGTGATGGTTGAAATGATGAGAATTACTCGACTAATTGGTGATGGACATACTATTTATGGATATTGGAGTAAAGGGTATTCCCGGTTTCCTGTTTACTTCAGGCTGTTTGGCAATGAATTGAGAGTAATAAAAACCACTGATAAATACCGTCATTTATTAGGTAAAAAATTAACTGCTGTAGATGGTACAGCAATAAATGAATTAATTAATATAGTCAGCCCTGTTGTTCAAGGTGTAGATAACCCGAACTCTCTAGAACATTTTCTCCCCTCCACTATCAACGTAGCAGAAGTGCTTTTTGGGCTAAAGGTTACAAATCACCTAAACAATGCAGACTTCGAATTTACTGATGATAATGGTATCAGTGAGTCGGTTTCCATGAATTCGGTGCCCCAAGATAAACTAAAGAGCTTATCAACTGTGTTTTTAAATGAAAGAGCAATAAATTTTGGTAGGCCTCTTAAGTCAACCAATGGAATCTGGCTTTCAGCAGATCTTCAAAAAAACACAGCCTATATAAAATTTGATAGTTACCCCGGCTTTTTAAAAATGTTGTTGTTTGCAAAAGCGGTTAAAAAGCAATTAATAAAACATCATATAAAGTATTTGATTATTGATTTCAGGGATAATAGTGGTGGTAACTTTTTTGAAGGACTTGTCCTTGCACAATTATTAGTCACAATAGACAGTTTAGATTGGGAACAAGGTATATATGCTCTTATTGGAAAAAGAACATTTTCGGCCGGAGTAAGTAATGCAGCCCAATTCAAACAAATTCTGAATGCCAAACTTGTGGGTGAAACTACCGGTGGAAATCCTTATGGTTACCAAGACGCAGATAGGTTTTTATTGCCAAATTCTAAATGGGCAGTGCAATATTCTAAACGATTCTTTAGAATGCAAGATATTCAAACTAATGGATTGGTACCAGATATAAAAATTGAAAGTAAATGGTCTGATTATAAAGAGAATCGTGATACACAACTAGAATGGATATTGAAAGATATATCATCAAAATCAATTCAGAAAAATTAATCTAAGCACCATCAGGAGTTCAAAAACGCAAAAAGGTGTCCTCAATGAGAGTTTTTGTCATTTTAGAAACATAATCTTTTACCTGACTTGGCCAACAAAAAGTCCAAATCTATGACATGTATTAAGCGTCATTGATGTTATGAGCCAACCTTTTAAATAGATTTTATTTGAAGCTTGGCATAAGAATTGAATTATAATTAACAATGTAACTAACAACCATCATATAGAGGTCTCAGCAAATGTTGCCAGTGGATTAATATGACATGATGGCTAAAAAAAGACTATGAGTAAATCAAATATATTTAATCTTGACAATTTGTCATCACAGGAATTCGATGAAGATGCAGAATTAATACCCTTAATGACAACTGAAGATGAGGAACAAATCAATTCTGAAATACTGCCGGAAAACTTACCCATTTTGCCTTTAAAAAACACAGTATTGTTTCCCGGCGTAGTCATTCCAATTACAGCCGGTAGAGATAAGTCTATCAAACTTATTAATGATGCCAACAATTCCAGCAAAATTATTGGAGTTGTCTCACAAGTTGACGAGGAGGTAGAAGAACCTAAATTCAAAGACCTTAATAAAGTGGGGGTTGTGGCTAAAATATTAAGGGTTTTAAAAATGCCAGACGGCAACACAACTGTCATTATACAGGGAAAAAAACGCTTTAAAATTGAAGAACCTGTCTCCGAAGAACCTTACGTTGTTTGTAAAATTTCAGAGTTTAATGAAGATTCTAATGAAAAAATGAGTGAGGAATTTTCAACTATAATTGAAGAACTCAAATCTTTGGCCTTAAGGATTATTAAAGAGAGTCCTAATATCCCATCAGAAGCTTCTTTTGCGGTAAAAAATATAGAAAGCTCGTCTTTCCTGATCAACTTTATTTCTTCTAATATGAGTTTAGAAGTAGAGGCGAAGCAAAAACTACTAGAAATTTCAAGCCTAAAAGACCGTGCTTTAGCCACATTAAAACACATGAATGTGGAATATCAAAAACTTGAATTGCGGAATGATATTCAATCTAAAGTCCAAACGGATATCAATCAACAGCAGCGGGAGTATTTTCTTCATCAACAGATGAAAACCATTCAAGAAGAACTAGGCGGCGTGTCTCAGGAAAATGAAATTGAAGAAATGCGCATGAAAAGCAAAAAGAAAAAATGGTCTAAAGACGTGGCCGAGCATTTCAATAAAGAACTAGCTAAACTGCAGCGTTTAAATCCACAGGTTCCTGAACATTCCATTCAAAGAAACTATTTGGAACTTATTTTAGATTTACCCTGGGATGACTTCAGTAAAGACAAATTCGATTTAAAAAGAGCGCAAAAAATATTAGACAGAGATCATTATGGTTTGGAAGACGTTAAACGGAGAATTATTGAATATCTCGCTGTTTTAAAACTTAGAAATGATATGAAATCGCCTATACTTTGCCTGTATGGCCCACCTGGTGTAGGTAAAACCTCGCTGGGAAAATCTATTGCAGAAGCCGTAGGTCGCAAATACGTCAGAGTATCTTTAGGAGGCTTGAGAGATGAAGCTGAAATAAGAGGGCACAGAAAAACTTACATCGGTGCGATGCCGGGGCGAATAGTACAAAATATTAAAAAAGCAGGAACCTCAAATCCGGTTTTTGTCTTAGATGAAATTGACAAGTTATCACAGGGCTTGCAGGGTGACCCGTCCTCTGCCCTATTGGAAGTTCTTGATCCCGAGCAAAATAACTCCTTCTACGACAACTTCTTAGAAATGGGTTATGATTTATCTAAGGTGATGTTTATTGCAACAGCAAATAATTTAGGTACGATACAACCTGCGCTTAGAGATAGAATGGAAATTATAAATGTAACGGGATACACTGTTGAAGAAAAAATTGAAATTGCCAAAAGACATCTGTTGCCTAAACAAATCAAAGAACACGGTTTAACCAAAAAAGATATTAAGCTTTACAAGTCTGAAATACAATCGATTGTAGAAGGCTATACTCGAGAATCTGGTGTACGTGGACTCGAAAAACAAATAGCAAAGGTTGTAAGAGGTATCGCCAAGAAAATAGCACTGGAAGAAGACTATAACATAAAACTTAGTAAAGAAGATGTGATTGAAATTCTAGGCAGTCCTAAATTAAAAGCCAATGTCTATGAAAACAATCAAGTGGCCGGTGTAGTTACAGGATTGGCTTGGACCTCAGTCGGTGGAGATATCTTATTTATAGAATCTACTTTATCTAAAGGTAAAGGACACTTAAATATTACGGGAAACCTTGGTAAGGTAATGAAAGAATCTGCTACTATTGCTATGGAATATATCAAGTCTCATGCTGAAAAATTTGGCATTAACCCTGATATATTCGAGAAATACAATGTACATATTCACGTTCCTGAAGGTGCTACCCCTAAGGATGGACCAAGTGCAGGAATCACCATGCTTACCAGTTTAGTGTCCCTGTTTACTCAACGAAAAGTGAAACAAAAACTGGCCATGACCGGTGAAATTACACTGAGAGGAAAAGTTTTACCCGTAGGTGGAATTAAAGAGAAAATCCTGGCAGCAAAACGCGCCAACATCAAAGATCTCATCTTGTGTGAAGAAAACAGGAGGAATATAGAAGAAATAAAACCTGAATATTTAAAGGGCTTGAATTTTCACTATGTCACCGATATGTCTGAAGTTTTAGACCTTGCAATAACAAAGCAAAAGGTAAAAGATGCTAAAGTTTTGTAATTGCATTGTCTTGATGGTAGTGAAATTAAGTATTAACGTATAACACCTAAATGTGACTTTAAATAGTTTTTAAGTGTTTTGACCTAACTAATTGCTTTACAATATTTAATAATATCTAAATAAGTATAATAAATGGGTTTTAGAATAAAAATATTTGCCAATTTCATGGCTTAAATTTAGATATTAGGCAGTAAAAATGGTTTTTTAGTTTTTACATTCTCATTATATTATTGTCTAATATCTATTTTTAATAAAACTTATACTAAAAATCCACCAAGGACGGCGAATGCAATATTGCAATTTGAATTAATCCCTAATTTACCTCTGCATTAAAATACTTTGTGTCCTCCGTGCCTCTGTGGGGAATCCAAATAATTTTGAACCAAGATAGACAACTGGATTATATCAATATTTTTGACACCATTAAAAAGAAAATTTAATTTAACTTTTATAAAATCGCTTTTTCAACACCTCAGCCAGTTTCACCAGTAAAATCAAAGCCGGTACTTCTACCAAAGGACCAATAACTCCTGTAAACGCCTGACCAGAATTGAGTCCAAAAACAGCAATGGCAACGGCAATAGCCAGTTCAAAATTGTTGCCGGCAGCTGTAAATGCAATGGATGCATTTTTGTCATAAGACACGCCCATCCATTTACTCAAAATAAATCCGAGTAAAAACATTACTGCAAAGTAAATTAATAATGGAATAGCAATTTTTACAACATCAAAGGGGATTTCAACTATCAATTGGCCTTTTAAAGAAAACATCACCACAATAGTAAACAATAAGGCCATCAAGGTTAATGGTGATATTTTAGGAATGTAAGTTTGTTTAAACCAGACTTCGCCTTTCAGCTTTATTAAAACGTACCGACTCAGAATACCCAGTAAAAAAGGAATACCCAGATAAATAGCAACACTTTCTGCTATAGTAACAATAGAAATGTCAACTATGGCACCCTCAAATCCCAATAATGGTGGTAATTTGGTAATGAACAACCAGGCGTAAAAACTGTAAGCAAACACCTGAAAAATACTATTTAAGGCCACTAAGCCTGCGCCGTATTCGCTGCTGCCTTTAGCTAAGTCGTTCCACACCAAAACCATGGCAATACATCGGGCTAAACCGATTAAAATCAAACCCGTCATGTATTCTGAGTCGTCTCTAAGAAAAGTGATGGCCAATACAAACATCAACACCGGCCCGATAATCCAATTGAGGACTAAAGAAATGGACAACACTTTTACATTCTGAAATACCTTTGGCAACAGCGCATAATTTACCTTAGCTAAGGGCGGATACATCATGACTATTAAGCCAATGGCAATAGGAATATTAGTCGTTCCCTGACTCATAGTATTTATCAATTCCGGAAAGGATGGAAATAAGTTACCAATACCTATTCCCACAAACATGGCGAGGAATATCCATAGGGTCAAGTAACGGTCTAAAAAGGAAAGTGTTGGTGATTTTACCATAACTCAAAGTTTAGCGAGTTGCTGAAAAACAACAAATAATTCGGTTGCCATTTGTGTACTGCGTTCTAAGTATTTAGCTTGTGCCTGAGCTGTACCATCAAAAGTTTTCGGATCATCATAAGTCAAGGCAAAGCGATGTTTGGCACCAAGGACTATCGGACAGTTTTCATCAGCATCAGCACAGGTCATCACGGCTGTATAACCATTTTTTGGATTGAAGGGATCGTCGTAGGTTTTTGAAAATAATACCAAAGGTTGAGCATTTTCACCCGATTTCAAATAATACAGCGGATTTTTAGGGCGTTTCAATTCGCCAATACCAAACCCCTGTTTCCTCAAGGTTTTCGTAACCATTGGGTAAACAGCAGTGGCTTCAGTACCTCCCGAAAAACATTGCATATTCAGTCCAAAATAATTGGCTAAAGTTTGTGCCCAAACCTGCACCAGATGACTCCGTCGCGAGTTATGGGTACAAATAAAGTTTAGCTTAACAACCTGATTTGATTTCAATTCGTCTGATAACAAGGCTGTAAATCTTTGTAAAATCTGTAACCGCCTTTCCGATATTGAAGACGTGTCCAGCTCTTCAATAGTTTTAGATAGGTTTTTAAACATAAGCTTTAGCAACAATTAGATTCGGAAGCGCAGCAAGCATCAACTTTCTCTGAGGCGTCAACATCATTTTGAAAATTTTCCGGAGTACCACATTGGTCTTTAGCCAAACAATCAGTTTTATCAGCTAAAAGCCTAAACAAACCACTGTCATATCCTAATTGATAGGTTTCTATGGTTGTCCCCTGATATTCAACTTCAACGGGACTTTCAGGGTCAAGCCCCAATTGTTTTTCACTGCCCCGAATAATATTCAATAACTTTTTTGGCTTAAGACGGTGATCGTAGTCATTAGCACACCACAATTGAAAATTAACAATAATTTCTTTCCGTAAAGTGCCACCACAATCAATATATTCACGGGTTTCCTTACCGACTTCAGTAATGTGAAAATATTGTGGTATGAGTTTCCCGTTAGGTAAGGCAAAATTCAAGTTAGAAGATTCGCTTAATTGAGTTTTAAATTCTTGTAATGTCATTTTCTTATTTTTTATTTTGATTAGCAACATTGTTCATTAGGCTTAATATAAGCATTAAAAAAAGACTGAAAAAGCTGATGGACTTCTTCCCATCGTTCAGGATTGATGCAATAGCAGACGCTGGTGCCTTCGATATTGCCCTGTATAATTCCGACATTTTTTAATTCGCGTAGATGTTGAGAAATGGTTGGCTGCGCCAAACCAATTTCAGTGACCAAAGTACCGCAGATGCAACTTTGGGCTTTGATGATTTCCTGTAAAATAGCAATCCGTGCAGGATGCGCCATGGCCTTAGCCAAACACGCCAAATCGTTTTGCTCTTTTGTAAATATTTCTGATTTTGTTAAGCCCATGGATGTGATATTAGATTTTAGAAATTAGATTTTTAATTAAACTTTACTTTTTTCTTTACAGGTTAAACATTGTACTTTGTACTTTGCACTTTATAAATATATTGCAATATTACGATTAATAAATCTTTTAATCTCAAGTTTGGAGGAAAAATTTAAAAATCAATAAATGTCAAAATACAAGTTTAATTATTGGATTATCTTTAATTTTAGTCCAATTAAAAACCGTATTTTTACATCATATGAAACGAAAATTACGCATTAACGGGCATTCGCATTTATTACCTTACCCTGAACAGATTCCGGCATTTATGAAAGAGAAAGGAATTTTTTGGGTGGATGAGGAGCGTAAGTTCATGCTACAGAAGGATTGGAAACGTCCTGTTACCGACTCCAGTTTTTTCCTTAATGAAAAACTGGAGTGGATGGAACGTTTTGACATAGATCACGCGGTTGTCCTTAATTTGTCTCAGCTCTATGGTAACGGTTTACGGGTAGAAGAAATGAAAAAAGCCCTGCGCTTTCAAAACGATTTTAATGCTCAGGTACAACAGGAAAATCCTGTAAAATTTTCTTGTGGCTTTGTCGTTCACCCGGGTTTTGTAAGAAGTGCTTTATGGGAAATTGAACGCTGTGTCGAGGAATTGGATATGCGTTTACTTTGTTTACCAACCCATTATATGGATTCTATTGGAACTTGGCGTTGTGTATTTGATGAAGAAAATGAACCCATTTTTGAACTGGCAAACACTTATAATCTGGCGGTAGAAATCCATCCTTATGATGGCGAAAAATTCATAAAACTGGAAAACACCGCCTGGCGGTTTCATTTGATCTGGATGCTCGCTCAGTGTGCTGATGCCTACCATTTTTTGACTTTGAACGGCTATCCGGATAAGTTTCCCAACATGCGTGTTTGTTTTGCACATGGCGGACAGTTGGCTCAAATCAATTTAGGACGACGCATTCAAGGTTTCGACGGGCGCCCGGATCTATTTCAGGGTAAAGTTCATCCTCGAAAATCTGTAGGCCATAAAAATATATTTTTTGATACTTTGGTGCACGATACCAGGTCTTTCCAACTCCTTCTGGAAAACCAGAAAAGCAAACAAATCATAGCCGGGTTGGATGATCCTTATCCCTTGGGCGAAATGGAAAGTTTGCCTCAATCTTCTTATCCGGGTAAACTTCTGGATTTGGCAGTTAATGAAGACATCATCACTGGTACAGAACGGGATAAAATTTGGAACGACAACGTTGTTAAGTGGCTTTTTGGCGAGAATACAAAACAAGTTAAAGCATTTTATAAACGAATAGGATACCATGAATTTTCTTGACAAACGCCTTGAAAACTACAGCATAGAACACAGTCAACAAGAGCCTGAACTTTTAAAGCAGTTATCAAAAGAAACCTGGCAAAAAGTTCTTCAACCGCGAATGTTGAGCGGTGCTTATCAGGGGCGTTTGTTGAGTATGATTTCAAAATTAGTTTTGCCAAAACAAATTTTAGAAATCGGAACTTATACAGGGTATTCCACATTATGTCTGGCAGAGGGCCTATCCAAAGACGGTCAACTGCACACTATTGATGTCAATGAAGAATTACAGTCAATTCAGCAAAAGTATTTCAATAAATCTGAACATAAAAGCAAGATTATTTCGCATTTAGGGGAAGCTAAAACTATTATACCGACTTTAGATTTGACATTTGATTTGGTCTTTATAGATGCCGATAAAATCAATTATGGGCTTTATATGGATTTGATTATACCAAAACTAAATCCAGGAGCTGTCATTCTATCTGATAATGTTTTATGGAGTGGAAAAGTGGTTGATGCTGATGCAAAAGATGAGGATACGATGGCTTTAAAAACCTACAACAAAAAATTGAATGCTCATCCGCATTTGGAAACGGTATTATTGCCAATTAGGGACGGGTTGAGCATGAGTCGATATAAAATTTAAGGTTGTTGATTTCTTCTTTCTAATTTCAGATTTTAGGCTTGAAAGTTGACAAGATATAAGTGACGAGTGGCACGTAACGATCGGCAAGTAACAATTCAAGATTCCAGACGTTGCCCTGAGCACAGTCGAAGGGTTCCAGACGTTGCCCTGAGCACAGCCGAAGGGTTTCAAATTCCAGGTTTTTATTTTCAGCACTGTGTTATTCAAAATTTTTAATTAATGAAAGTCTTTGGTTGTTTTCCGTTAAACTCATAACCCCATAAACTTATTCATCAGTCGCCGTTTAAA
>Ga0102928_1000296_pt1 | contig 31481 bp, 27 predicted proteins | sample SalPonR1_B_D1_MG_FD_78504 | JGI IMG/M metagenome (GOLD analysis project Ga0102928, IMG submission 78504) | Salt pond soil microbial communities from South San Francisco under conditions of wetland restoration - Salt Pond MetaG R1_B_D1_MG | ecosystem: Environmental > Aquatic > Marine > Intertidal...
AATGGTAGTTTTTGACGATAAGACCGTTATGGCCTTATTTAGCGGAAAGGCCAAAGGAGAAGCCAAAAATGGAACAAAAATGAATTTAGATAATTTCTATGCCTCCATGTTGTTCAGAAAAATTGATGGGAACTGGAAATTAGCATACACTCATGAATCTGCAGATCAGGAAATTATTATACCGGAGGTAGATAGTACCAAAGTGGAAATGTAGTAAGTCTTCAATACTTAACAGGTCTCTGAATTAAAATTAAAACACTAGTGAATAAACACCTCAGTGGGTTCCCCATTTAAAGGTATAATTTTTAAAATATCAGCATCAAAGTTGCTATACAAGAGGTTGTAGTTACCAGATATATCTCTAAAAGAGAGGACAATAATCTCAGACTGAACGTCCGTATCATAAATGGTGGGAGGAGAACCTATATCAGCTTCATCAATTAAATTATCACTTATATCAAAATAGAGTTGTGAACCTCCTTTAATAATTTCAAAAGTAGAAATATCATAGATTGCAGGGCTTATGGGTGAGGCACTTGGTGATGCTAAGACAAAATTAATTATGATATTATCACTACTACTATCAATTTCATAGATCCCACTAACTTCTATTGGTATATTATCAATTTGTAATTCATCTATAAGTTCAAAAGTATTGTTATTGTAAATTGTTAATGGGCTACTGAAATATTGTACAAATAAAAGATTGTTGATTATTTTAACCACTGCATCGTTATCCAAAGCTAATTCATTCACAATATTTCCTGTACTCAATTCTATACTCAGAACCTTTAACTGATTAGACTCGTCATAATGATAGAGGTAAATTACACCATCGTAAACCACACTGTTGCCAAAAGAAGAAAGTATTTCATCTGAAATATTTATCGTTAAGCACTCACCGGTATCTTTATCTTGAATATAAATGTTGCTTCCCAATCCTCCACTTGTTAATAAAATAATGTTTTGATCAGAACGCCTCACGCTCTAAAGTTTTCAGTTGTTGGAGTACAAATGTTTTCGTATAGGTTTAATTCACCAGTATACACATGTTTTTCGTGAACCTTTTATGTGTTATCAGGTAATACTCTTTCAAAAAAGGTAAGGATTTTGTTTTCATAACTGACGGTATAAAAGTTAAAAGGCAAGCCTATTTGCTCAGTTAAATTTGTTTTATTACACTTTCGCCATCATTAGTAATGTCTGTTTAAAAAAACATTGAAGCTATCTACATCATTTGAAATAATGCTAACGTTTGGAAGACTGGATGGACTATCTATGACATCATCAGAACTAGATTCACAACTGTTTAAACATAAAGTTGAAATGAATACTACTGATAAGATTGTTTTTTTTACAATTCTAATAATATATAAAAAGGCATACTTATGCAAACTTTCAGGCATGCAATTTCCTATAAATAATAAAATTACAAACTTTTTGCTAAACTAATACTTCAGGCTTGAGTTGCCACCCAATTTCGCAAATGCCTACATATAACTTTTGGATTATTACATTGAGTGGTTGATCTTCACTAATTAAAACAATAAAGTAGCTTTTAGTAGTTTTTACTTAGATAAAATTAAACTATTTTGATTATTAATATATCAATAAAAATATCCATATATTAAAATATATTCAATGAATATTATTTTTAACAAAAAATAATGCTTAGATAATTGGTCATTAGGTTCTAATTTCTTTAATTTCAAATTTATTATATTATTATGAAAGAGAAATCATTATATAAACCGAGTTTTGAACACGATGCCTGTGGGATTGGAGCAATTGCAAATACCGATGCTGAAGCATCACATCAAATCATTAAAGACGCCTTAAGCATGTTGGAAAACATGGAACACCGAGGTGGCACAGGAGCAGATCCTGAAACTGGTGATGGTGCCGGCATATTAATTCAATTGAATCAAAAGCTGGTAAGGCTTTTATTAAATGATGCACAGGTAAAATCAGACCCTAGCAAAATGGTGGGGGTAGGCATGTTATTTCTTCCAAAGATAAAAAGTGTTGCACAAAGCTGTCTGGAAATCTTAAATAAACATGCTGATGATTTAAATCTTGAGATACTAGGCTATCGCGAAGTTCCAGTTGATTCTAAGGTGCCTGGTGTAGGCGCTAAGCCGGTAGAACCTATAATAAAGCAAATTTTTATTCAGTCTAAAGAAAATATTGATGAAATAACCTTAGAAAGAAAACTATTTGTCCTTAGAAATGCAACCACACACGAAATAGGTTCTACCCTAAAAGCCAACAACAAAGCCTTTTACGTTTGCAGCATGTCCTGCAGAAGTATCGTTTATAAAGGGCAATTAAGAACCAATCAGTTAAGAATTTACTTTAAAGATTTACAAAATCCGGATTTTAAAGCTGCATTTGCAATTATTCATTCCAGGTTTTCAACAAACACATTTCCAAATTGGAAATTGGCACAACCATTTCACTTTATAGCTCACAATGGAGAAATCAATACAATTCGTGGAAATGTGACCAAAATGAAATCCAAAGAAGCTAATTTTGTTTCAAAAGCCTTCAGTGAAGTAGAATTACAGAAACTTTTGCCGGTTACAAATTCTGAACATTCAGATTCTGCTAATTTAGATGCTATAATTGAAATGCTTGTTCTTGAAGGCCGACCCTTAGAGCATGTCATGATGATGTTGGTTCCTGAAGCCTGGCAGGATAATAAGTCAATAGACAAAGAGCGAAAGGCTTTTTATAAATACCACGCTTCCCTTATGGAACCATGGGATGGTCCTGCTGCACTTATTTTTACAGATGGTAAACGTCTGGGTGCAACTTTAGACAGGAATGGACTAAGACCAGCCAGGTATTGCATTACCAAAGATAATCGACTTATCATCTCTTCTGAAGCCGGAGCCTTACCCGTAAATACAAGCGAAATCACTAAAAAGGGAAGACTTCAGCCGGGCAGAATGATTATAGCAGACCTTAAAGAAAAGAAAGTTCTATATGATGATGACATCAAAAATAATATAGTTAAAAATAAGCCATACTACCAATGGATCATTAACCAACGTATAAAACTGCGGTTAGAGCCTAAACCAAATTTAGAAAGAAAGCAGCTTTCTGAAAAATCATTACTAAAACGACAACGCGCTTACGGCTATACATCAGAAGAACTAAAAGTCATTCTTAGCGATATGGCTCAGAGGGGAACCGAACCTGTGGGTTCTATGGGCGCTGACACACCACTAGCCATTTTAAGTAAACAGAGCCAACATATTGCTAATTATTTCAAACAACTCTTTGCACAGGTCAGCAATCCTCCTATTGATCCTATTCGAGAGCGTATGGTCATGTCACTATTTACAAGAGTTGGTGAAAGTCTAAATATCTTAGATGAGACTGAAGCTCATACCAAACAAATACACATATCACAGCCTGTTCTGACAGATCATGATATCGAAAAATTTAAACACTTAAAGTCAAAAGGTTTCGATTATGCCTTTTTAAAGGCAGTATTCAATGCCGATGGTCAACCGGGAAGATTAAAGCAAGGGCTTGACGCTTTGTGTGTAGCTGCTGAAAATGCGGTAAAACACGGCAGGAAAGTCTTAATAATATCCGACAAAGGTATTGATAAAAATACAGCTCCTATCCCCTCTTTATTAGCTACCGGTGCGGTTCATCAACACCTGGTTAAAAAGAATTTAAGAACAAAAGCAGGGCTAATTGTTGAATCTGGAGACACCCGAGAAACACATCATTTTGCAACCTTAATAGCATACGGAGCCAGTGCAGTAAATCCTTACCTCGCTATTCGGTCAATTGAAAATCTTTGTGATAAAGGTAAATTAAGTCCTGAAATTTCAAAAGAAAAAGCAGTTGAAAATTATCAAAAAGCAATAGGTTATGGATTACTAAAAATACTTTCAAAAATGGGTATTAGCACATTGCAGTCTTATCAAAGTGCACAGATTTTTGAAGCTTTAGGCCTTCATTCAACAGTCATCGAAAAGTGTTTTACAGGAACCATATCCAGAATAGATGGGATAGATTTTGATGGTTTGGCTAAAGAAGTACTTGTAAGACACAAACACGCTTTTCCAATTCATGATCAATCCAATCAAAAACTGGAAGTAGGTGGCATCTATCAATGGAAACTTAGAGGTGAAAAACACTTATTTAATCCAGAAACCATCCACCTGCTCCAGCATTCGACAAGAACTGATAACTTTTCACTTTATAAAAAATTTGCCCATAACATAAACAATCAACTCAAAGATAATTTAACATTAAGAGGACTTTTTGAATTCAAAAAAAGGACTCCTATACCTATTGCAGAAGTTGAACCGGCTGAAAACATCATGAAACGTTTTGCAACCGGAGCAATGTCTTTTGGGTCTATTTCGCATGAAGCCCACTCAACTTTGGCAATTGCTATGAATAGAATTGGGGCTAAAAGTAATTCCGGAGAAGGTGGAGAAGATGAAGTCCGTTTTGAAGTTAAACCTAACGGCGACTGGGAACGTTCGGCCATTAAACAAGTCGCCTCCGGACGATTTGGAGTAACGAGTTACTATTTAGCTAATGCAGAAGAGCTACAAATTAAGATGGCGCAAGGGGCGAAACCCGGAGAAGGCGGTCAACTGCCCGGTCATAAGGTCGATGAGTGGATTGGCCGTGTTAGACACTCCACACCAGGAGTTGGCTTAATTTCACCGCCACCACATCACGATATTTATTCCATAGAAGACTTGGCTCAACTTATTTTCGATTTGAAAAATGCCAACCGCCATGCAAGAGTTAATGTAAAGTTGGTTTCTCAAGCTGGTGTTGGAACAGTTGCAGCAGGCGTGTCAAAAGCCAACGCAGATGTTGTATTAATTTCTGGTGCTGATGGCGGAACCGGAGCATCGCCTTTAAGTTCCATTCGTCATGCCGGTTTACCCTGGGAGCTCGGCTTGGCTGAAGCTCATCAAACTTTGGTGAAGAACAACTTAAGAAGCAGAATTACCGTACAGGCTGATGGACAAATCCGTACAGGACGAGATTTAGCCATAGCTACTTTATTAGGAGCAGAAGAATGGGGTATTTCTACAGCTGCCCTAGTGGTAGAGGGATGTATAATGATGCGTAAGTGTCATACCAATACCTGTCCTGTTGGTGTGGCTACACAAAACCCTGAATTGAGAAAGCTTTTTACAGGCAAACCTGAGCATGTAGTTAATTATTTTAGATTTTTGGCCCAAGATTTAAGAGAAATTATGGCCCAACTTGGTTTTAGAAGCGTTAGTGAAATGGTTGGTCATACCGAAGTGATGAAAGTACGCAAGGACATCCCCTACTGGAAATTAAAAGACATAGATTTAAGTCCTATTCTTTACCAAGAAAATATTCCTGAGCATGTTGGTGTTTACAAACAAATTGAACAAGATTTTGAAATGGATAATGTACTTGATTGGCAGCTCATAGACAAGGCTAAACCTGCTTTTGAACATAGCGAACCTATTCGAGCTAATTTCAGTATAAAAAATACAAATAGATCTGTAGGTGCCATACTTTCTCATGAAATTAGTAAATCCTTCAAAGATAAGGGCTTGCCTGAAGATACATTGTACTACAGATTTAAAGGATCTGCCGGGCAGAGCTTTGGTGCATTTTTAGCTAAAGGTGTTACATTTGAAGTTTCAGGTGAATCTAACGATTATTTTGGAAAAGGAATGTCTGGTGGAAAATTGATTATTTACCCTCCTGAAGACTCAACTTTTAAACCAGATCAAAATATTCTTATTGGGAACGTGGCCTTTTACGGAGCGACTTCAGGTGAAGCTTACATTAACGGGATGGCTGGTGAACGTTTTGGTGTAAGAAACTCGGGGGTTCATGCAGTTGTAGAAGGTGTAGGAGATCACGCTTGTGAATACATGACTGGTGGACGCGTAGTCGTTCTTGGTGAAACCGGTTATAATTTTGCAGCGGGAATGAGTGGTGGAATTGCCTACGTCTTTGATGAGAACCAAAGTTTCGAAGAGCGATGCAACGTTAATATGGTTGGACTAGAAACACCTTCAAATGAAAATTTTGAGGAGTTAAAGCAATTGATTAGTAAGCATTTTAAAAATACTAAAAGTGTGAAAGCCAAATGCATTTTGGAAGATTTTGAACATTATAAATCAAAATTTATTAAAGTAATTCCACACGAATTTAAAAGAATTTTAGAAGAGAAAGCAAAACAAAAACACAACGAAAAAATAGTTGCATAATGGGACAACATGATGGATTTATGAAATATGACAGGGAACTGCCTAAAGCCAGACCTGCAAAAGAACGCATTAAAGATTTTAAAGAAATTTATAAAGATTTTCCTATTGATAAAACTAAAACACAAGCTGCCAGGTGTATGGATTGTGGCATCCCGTTTTGTCATTCGGGTTGTCCTTTGGGAAATATCATTCCAGAATTTAACGAAGCGGTTCATAACAACAATTGGGAAGACGCAACTTCAATTTTGTATTCTACTAATAATTTTCCTGAATTTACAGGTCGTATCTGCCCTGCTCCTTGTGAGGCGAGTTGTGTCTTAGGCATTAATAAACCACCAGTAGCTATCGAGCATATTGAAAAAACCATAGCTGAGAAAGCTCACGAATTAGGCTTTATAAAAGCAAGATCACCCAAAAATAGAACGAATAAAAAAGTTGCAGTGATTGGCTCAGGGCCAGCGGGATTAGCAGCAGCAGATCAATTAAATAAAGCCGGACATTGGGTTACAGTCTTTGAACGGGAAAGCGATATAGGTGGTCTGCTGAGATATGGTATACCAGATTTTAAACTCGAAAAATGGGTAATTGACCGCAGAATTAAAATTATGGATGATGAAGGTGTACGCTTTAAAGTTAATGCAGAAGTTGGAAAAAACATAAATCCCGATATACTCAAAGAAGATTTTGATGCCATAGTACTTTGCACAGGCTCTACAGTTCCGAGAGATTTGTCTATACCTGGCAGAAATTGTGAAGGCATACACTTTGCGATGGATTTTTTAACCCATCAAAATAAAGAAATATCGGGTTACAGTGTAAGTCAAAAAATATCAGCAAAAGGTAAAAATGTTGTGGTTATTGGAGGAGGTGATACAGGATCTGATTGTATTGGAACATCACATAGACAGGGTGCTTCTACTGTGCTACAGTTAGAGCTCATGCCTAAGCCGCCAAATTCTAGAACAGAAGTAGACCCCTGGCCCAACTGGCCAATGACCTTAAGAACGTCTTCTTCTCACGAAGAAGGTGGAGAACGCCAATGGGGTGTCCTAACCAAAGCTTTTATTGGTGATGATAACGGTAAATTAACCCATATAAAACTTGTTGATATTGAATGGATTACCAATGCCGGAAGGCAGCAAATGAATGAAATTGAAGGCACAGAGCGTCTCATTCCCTGCGAATTGGCATTATTGGCCATAGGTTTTAAACAACCTGAAGATGGTTTGCTAAAAACTTTAGATATTGAGCAAAGCGAGACAGGTACGGTAAAAGCAAATTCATATAAAACATCAGACCCGTCAATATTTGCAGCCGGAGACGCCAGACGTGGGCAATCGCTTGTGGTATGGGCTATATCTGAAGGTAGAGAAGCCGCTAGAGAAGTTGATAAATATTTGATGGGATCAACAGAGTTACCCTCTAAAAATGATTCTTATATGAACATCCAAATTTAAGCTATATCTCTTACAAAATTGTATTTTCGTGTCCTGATTTAATTAGAAATGATAAAGGCCAAATACATCAAAAAATCTTACGGAGATTTACAGGTTTTAGTTGATGTTTCCATTGAAATTCAAAAAAGTGAAATTGTTTCTATTGTTGGATCTTCTGGTGCAGGCAAAACAACTTTGCTTCAAATTTTAGGAACGCTGGAAAAACCTGATGTTAATCCAACGACTTCCATTGAAATAAATGAAACAGAACTTACAACACTAAGCCCAAAGGCACTAGCCAAATTTAGAAACCGGCATATAGGGTTTATCTTTCAATTTCATCAATTATTACCAGAATTTACGGCTTTAGAGAATGTATGTATCCCGGCTTTTATTCATAAAACGCCTCAGGCAGAAGCCACCAAACGAGCCAAAGAACTATTAAATTTCTTGAGCATTTCAGATCGAATGCATCACAAACCTTCGGAATTAAGTGGTGGCGAACAACAACGGGTTGCCGTAGCAAGAGCGCTAATCAACAATCCGGATGTGATTTTAGCTGATGAACCTTCGGGTAATCTAGACTCTGAGACCGCCAAACAATTGCACGATTTGTTTTTTAAACTACGAGACGAATTCAAACAAACCTTTGTGATTGTCACCCACAATAAAGAATTGGCCAATATGGCCGATCGTAAACTGGAAATGAAAGACGGTAAAATTTTAAGCTAAGCATGACAAAAGCTGAGCTAAAAGCGTTTTTGGATGAGCGGGCGAGTTTCTACAATACGCCCGATTTTATCAAAGATGACCCCATTTCTATCCCACACCAATTTAGTAAAAAACAGGACATCGAAATTTCAGGTTTCCTGATGGCGACCATCGCCTGGGGCAACCGAAAAAGTATTTTAACTTCAGGGGAAAGGCTATTGAAAATATTGGACTACCAACCCCATGAATTCATCTTAAACCATTCGGAAAAAGACCTGAAAGCCTGTAAAGGATTTGTACATCGAACATTTAACGACGTCGATCTGATGTATTTTCTTCATGCATTAAAAGCGATTTATTCGCAATACAACAGCCTTGAAGATGTTTTCGTCAAACACAAAGCAAGTAGCAACCTACAAACCGCTATTTCTAACTTCAAGTCTGAATTTTTAAGTTTTGGTGCTCCCAAACGCACTTATAAGCACATCAGCGATCCATTAAAAAACTCAGCCGCCAAACGTCTCAATATGATGCTGCGCTGGTTTGTGCGTCAGGATAATCATGGTGTAGATTTTGGCATTTGGACTAAAATTTTACCATCTGAATTATCCTGCCCGTTGGATGTGCATTCAGGTCGAGTAGCTCGACAACTAAAGCTCCTCAAGCGCAAACAAAACGATGCCAAAGCGGTTGCCGAACTAGATAAAAGCTTGCGAAAACTCGATCTCAAAGATCCTGTAAAATATGATTTTGCATTATTTGGGCTTGGGGTTGAAAGAAAGTTTTAAATATTGAATTTAGAGTTGCATTTAATAATACAAAATCCTATATTTTTAAAAACCATAATTCAAAAAAGTGCCTCATTATAAACTTTATAAACCCAGCGGCTATTTAAGTCAGTTTGTGAATAACCAGTCCCGGCGAAAAAATAAAAAATTGCTGGGTGAGTTGTACGACTTTCATCCTGACACGATGTCTATAGGGCGTTTGGATCAAAATTCTGAGGGTTTACTTTTGCTTACCACAGATGGTGCATTATCCTATAAAATATTAAATGGTGGTGTAGAAAAAGAGTATTGGGCTCAGGTGGACGGTAAGATTACGGTAGATGCCATAAAAGATATAAAAAAAGGTATTGAAATCAGTATCAATGCCAAGCCCTATCAAACCAAACCTTGTAAGGCTAAAACAATAAATGTCCCAAATCTTCCCTCACCTACCCGACCAATCAAACCCATGGGAAACAAGTCAACCTCCTGGGTCTCTATTACATTAACTGAAGGCAAATTTAGACAAGTACGCAAAATGACAGCTAAAGTGGGGTTCCCTACACTGAGACTGGTGCGGGTCAGGATTGGTGGAGAATATTTAGAGGAGCTTCAACCCGGCGAAGTTGAGGAAGTTGATCGATTTAGCTTATAAAACTGAAGATGAGAGCCTCATTATCTGATGACTCTAAATCTCAAAAAAAAATCTGTTCACTCCTTATTTTTATAAAAAAACTATTCATTAAATTTTATTTTCACGAATCCCCTTCACAAAACCTTCAATACCTGTCAATCCTTCTTTAGATAACATTTTAATAAAAGCACTACCAATAATTGCACCCTTAGCATGTGTAGTGGCCCGAGCAAATGTTTCCTGATCCTTGATACCAAAGCCTACGATTTGAGGGGTTTTTAGATTATAACTGCCAATACGGTCAAAATAATCCAGCTGTTCCCTGGCGAATCCACTTTGGCTGCCGGTAGTTGATGAGGAAGATACCATATAGATAAAGGATTCTTTGCTTTGCTCATCAATCTGATGGATGCGTTCTTTTGATGTTTGCGGCGTAATCAATTGGACGTGTTTTAAATTATGGTCCTCATAGTCTTTCTGATGGTGTTCTGCCCAGTAATCATATGGTAAATCCGGCATAATCAATCCATCGACACCTATTTCTGAAACATCACTACAAAATTTGCTGACACCGTATTGCAGCATGGGATTAAAGTAGCCCATCACAATAAGAGGAATTTCAATATACTCTCTAATATCCTGTATTTGTTCAAAGAGCACTCTGGTAGATATGCCATTTTTTAAAGCCTGCGTTGAGCTGTCCTGAATGGTAGGTCCATCTGCCAAAGGGTCGCTATAAGGTAAGCCTATTTCAACCATGTCTACACCAGCATCCTGCAGTCGTTTCAATATTTCAACCGTATCATTTATATCAGGAAAGCCGGCGGTAAAGTATATGGAAAGCAATTTATGGGGTGCTTTAAGTTTTTCTGTTATTCGGTTCATAACTAATATTTAATTTTAAATAGAATATACTATAAAATTACTTTACAAATTTTGCGCTAAGCTTTGTTAACTTTGCTTGAAATCACAAATCAAAATATTCAATATAAGTTTCCAAATCCTTATCGCCTCTACCGGACAAGTTAAACACCACGACATCATCAGGTTCAAATTGCTTTTCTTTAAAAATAGCAAATGCATGAGCTGTTTCTATGGCAGGAATAATGCCCTCCAGTTGACTTAGCTCCCATCCTGCTTTCATAGCATCATCGTCTGTGACACTAATAAATTCTGCACGCTTAGAAGCATATAAATGCGCATGCATCGGCCCAATACCGGGATAATCTAAGCCGGCAGATATCGAATATGGCTCAGTAATCTGTCCATCATCATTTTGCATGAGTAGGGTTTTGCTGCCATGAATTATGCCTTGCCTTCCTAATTGAGAAGTCGCTGCCGATTCTCCTGTAGAAACCCCTTTTCCGGCCGCTTCTACAGCGATGATATTTACATCGGTGTCATTTAAAAAATCGTAATAAATACCGGCTGCATTACTGCCACCGCCAACACAGGCAACAATATAATCTGGTTTCGTTTTGTGGGATTGCGCTTTAAGTTGCTTGATGACTTCTTTAGAAATCACCGACTGGAATCGGGCGACCATATCCGGAAACGGATGAGGACCTACTACAGAACCTATGATATAATGCGTGTCTTCCGGATTGTTGATCCAGTCCCGAATGGCTTCGTTGGTGGCATCTTTAAGCGTTTTACTGCCGGATTCTGCAGCCACTACTTTTGCGCCCAACATTTTCATTCGTGCGACGTTGGGCGCCTGGCGCTTAATATCCACAGCACCCATGTAGATCACACAGGGCATGCCCATCAACGCACAGACCGTGGCCGTAGCTACACCATGTTGACCGGCACCGGTTTCTGCAATGATACGCTTCTTACCAAGCTTCTGCGCAAGAAGAATCTGCCCAATGGTATTGTTGACTTTATGTGCTCCGGTATGGCACAGGTCTTCACGTTTTAAATAAATTTGAGTTTGGTATTTTTCACTAAGACGTTTTGCGAAATACAATGGCGTTGGACGACCCACATAATCCTTCAACAAGGCATGAAATTCTTTCTGAAATTCTTCTGATTCAGAAATTTTTAAATAGTTCTCACGAAGCTCATGGACATTCGGCATGAGCATTTCTGGAATAAATGCACCACCAAATTCACCGTAAAAGCCTTTTTCATCTGCATTGTACTTATTTTCTACCATGGTTACGAATTTAATGTTGTTATAAATGTGTTGATGTCTTCAACCGATTTCAAACCGGGATTTATTTCAAATCTAGAATTGATATCAACGCCTATCATCTTTGGGTGACGTTGATAGATATCTTTAATCCTATGAGCATCTTCAGGAGCTATGCCACCGCTCAATAGAAATGGACGTTCAGCATTGTAATGTTCAATCAGCTGCCAATTGAATTTTTGACCACTACCGCCTTTCAACGGGGTTTTGGTATCCAGGACAAAAGCATCGATCAAATCGTCATACCTTTCAGTCATGTCAAAATCTTTTGCTGTAGCCATAGAAAGCGCTTTAAAGAACTGAATTTCAGCAGGCAATTTCGCTTTTAAATCCGAAATATATGCCTTGGATTCATCGCCGTGCAACTGAATGACATTTATGGCCAATTGCTCTTGCTTATTGACGATAAAATCAATTTCAGCATTGACAAAAACACCGACCCTCTTGATGTTTTGAAGTTCCGGCAAGTTTTGAAGCGTGAAGGCTCTCGGAGACTTCTCATAAAAGATAAAGCCGAAATAATCCGGCTGGAATTCGGCAACCGCTTTCAGGTTATCTACATCCTTCATACCACAAACTTTCAACTTCATGACTTCTGATTTTGATTTAATTTTGCCATAAATTCTTTGGCTGACAAACCTGGATTATCCGTTTTCATAAAATGCTCACCTAGCAAAAAGCCCTGATATCCACTTTTTTTCAATGCTATGATATCTTTTCCATTTTTTATCCCACTTTCTGAAATTTTCACAACATCTTGTGGAATGTATTGAATCAGCTCATGACTGGTCTCCAGATCGACTTCAAAGGTTTTCAGGTTTCGGTTATTGACGCCGACGATATCTATGCCATCGCAAAACGCATTTTCTAATTCCTCTCGATTATGAATTTCCAGAATACTCTGCATACCTAATTCACGAGTCAACTTTGAAAACTGTTTGATTTCTTCCTTCGTCAAACATGCTGCAATAAGTAGTATGACATCCGCGCCATGGGCTTTGGCTTCAATTATTTGGTATTCATCTACCATAAAATCTTTACGAAGCAACGGCAAATTGCAGGATGAACGCGCCAACAGCAAGTCCTCCAGACTTCCGCCAAAATACTTCTGTTCTGTTAGTACAGACATTCCCGAAGCTCCAGCGCTTTCATAAGCTTTAGCCACTTCGAATACGTTTGTTTTAAAATTGATATGAGGCTTACTAGGCGAACGGCGCTTATGTTCTGTAATCAGACCAAAATCTGAATTACGGATAGAGGTGGTCAACTTGAGACAAGGCCTTTCAAAATAAGGCATGCTCTCCAGATCTTTTATGCGCACTGCTATTTTTTTATGAGCTAAAAGTTGCTTTTTGAATCCTGTGATTTCTTCTAAAATATGCATAATATCAGCTCATCTAAATCTTCCCAAGGGAAAGACTTTCTTTTAACATTATAATTGAAGGTTGTTTCCTCATATATTCTAATTATTCGATAAGTTAATTAAAGTTTTAAATTTTGTCAGTGCTTCACCGGATTTCAAAGAGATCTTGGCTTGGTCGAAGGCTTCTTCAAGCGGGATGCCTTTAGAAGTGGAAATGGCCAAAGCCGCATTGGCGCAAACAGTATTGACCTGTGCTTCTGTTCCAGAATTTTCCAGAACTCCTGTAAATATTGCAGCGGCTTCTTCCACTGTATTTCCACCAAAAATGGCATCAGGTGTATGCGAATCAACTCCAAAATTTTCAGCGGTTACAAGTCGATCTTCTTTATGAGTGACGACTTTGGCAGCACCCGTTAATGAAATTTCATCATAGCCGTCCAAAGCGTGTACGATTGCATAAGATTTGCCCTGTTTTTGGTATAAATAGGCATATAACCTCAACAGTTGCAGGCTGTATACGCCAACCATTTGCTTATCGGGGTTTGAGGGATTCACCATTGGTCCAAGCATATTAAAGAACGTCTTGAGCGCCAAAGACTTTCGGATAGGGGCTACACTCTTCATGGCCGGATGAAATAATGGCGCGTGGAGAATACAAATGTGAGCTTCATCCAAACAACGCTTATGAAAATCCTCTTTCTGCTGAAAAATCAATCCGAGATGTTCCAGAACATTAGATGAGCCGCTAACCGAAGATACACCATAGTTGCCGTGTTTAGCCACATTTACACCAGCACCTGCCGTGACAAAGGCCGCTAAAGTTGATACATTGAATGTGTTTTTAGAATCTCCTCCGGTGCCACATAAGTCAATGGCATCATAATCCTTGAGATCCAGCGGATGGCAAAGTTCCAAAAGGGCTTCTCTAAAGCCTTCAAGTTCGCTAAGTGTGATGTTACGCATCATAAAAACCGTCAGAAAGGAAGCGATCTGAACTTCTGAAAATTCTTCAGTAGAAATACGCCTTAAAATCTGACTGGCCTCGTCCTTAGACAAAGTTTCAAATGCAATTAGTCTGTTGAGTATGTCTTTCATTATATTATATTTTGACCCCCAAACCCCATTTTGACTGGCTCAATGCATCGCCAATGGGGGTTTTTGTCTTCTCAGTCCCATTAGGGATCTAGAAATTTTGGTTCTCCCCCTTGGGGGAGTTAGAGGGGGCTTTTTTCAATCCAATTCCTAATTATCGTTTTTCCTTCGGGTGTAAGCACAGATTCCGGATGATATTGCACTGCTCTCACGTCAAAATGTTTATGGCGTAAAGACATGATATGGCCATTTTCATCTAGACTTGTAACTTCCAAAACATCTGGTAGCCTTTTATGAACCACCCAAGAATGGTAACGCCCCACATTAATAGATGTTGGTAAACCTTTATAAAGTGGTTCGTCCTTTACTGTAATATCAATTGATGTGGCGATGCCATGGTAAACCTGCTTGAGGTTTTCGAGAGTTCCTCCAAAAACTTCCATGATGGCCTGCTGACCAAGGCAAACCCCTAGAATAGGTTTGGTTTTATAATATTGTTTTATGACTGCCTTCAATTGTCCAGCCTCATCGGGTATTCCGGGACCTGGAGACAATAATATTTTGTCATAAGCATCAACTTTATCAAGGTCAATGCTTTTGTTTCTCACCACATCTACTTCAACATCAAAAGCTTCAAGATAATGGACAAGGTTGTAAACAAAAGAATCATAATTATCTATGACTAATATTTTCTTCATTTTCATTAAAATTTTGTTTGATTTTCGGCGTGATCTATCGCTTTGGTCAGTGCTCTCAGTTTGTTATAGACTTCCTGTAATTCGCTTTCATCATTAGAATCTGCAACAATACCCGCACCTGCCTGGTAGTTCAACTGATGATTTTTACTCACAAAAGATCGAATAATGATGGCGTGATTGTAATTGCCCTTAAAATCCATAAATCCGATAGCACCACCATAGGCACTGCGATTTACAGGCTCATATTTTTCAATTAACTGAAGAGCCATCGGTTTTGGTGCGCCACTTAGTGTTCCTGCGGGAAATGTATCTGCGACTAAATCAAAACTATGAGTATCTTCATCTAATTCTGCAGTAACTTTACTTACCAAATGAATTACATGGGAAAAGAACTGGATATCCTTATAATTTTGAACTTTTACTGCTTTACCATGTCGACTAAGGTCGTTTCTCGCCAAATCGACTAACATGACGTGCTCTGCATTTTCTTTAGGATCTTCAGACAGCTTTTCGGCTAATTGCCTGTCTCGGGCATCGTTCCCGCTGCGTTTGAAAGTCCCGGCAATGGGATGAATTTCAGCCATTTGGTTCTCAATCACCAACTGCGCTTCAGGTGAACTTCCAAATATTTTAAAATCGCCATAATCAAAATAAAACAAATATGGTGAAGGATTGATATGCCTTAAACTGCGATACACTTCAAATTCATCTCCTTGAAAGTCCTGAGTAAACCGCCTGGACAAGACCAATTGAAAAACATCTCCTCGCTGACAGTGCTGTTTGGCCTGTCTTACCATTTTGAGATATTGCTCATCAGTTAAGTTAGATTGTGGTTTTGACACCGTACTGAAATCGTAAGTTGCCAAAATTTGATTTTGCAAGAATTGAAGTATATCGTTTTGGCGGCTTGTGTTTTGAGCATAGAGGTGCTCAAAAATATAAGCCTCATTATTAAAATGATTGATGGCTATAATATTCTGATAAACCGCATAGTAGAGATCAGGAATATCCAGATCGTCGGTTTTCTTTTTGACATCAACCTCCTCAAAATGGGTTACCGCATCATAGGCCGTGTATCCGAATAAACCATTGTTGATAAATTTGAAATCTTGTTCGTCGACATCAAATTTATTTTTAAAATGGCTAATATGGGCAGTCAAGTTTTCAGTATCATTTATTTGTACCTCTTCTGTGTTACCATCAGGATACTTCGTCGACAATCTCCCATTTTTGAGTTTTATCTCTGCAATGGGCTGACAACAGATGTAAGAAAAGCTATTGTCGCTGGTATGGTAATCGCTGCTTTCTAACAGAATACTGTGGGGGAATTCGTCCCTGAGCTTTAAATACACACTTACAGGCGTAAGCGTATCGGCCAATTGTTTTTTAAAAGATGTTTTTAAATGGTAAGTCATAAATCTTTAAAATAAAAAAACCTGTCGTGAGGACAGGCTTTAATGTTATCATATAAAGTGTAGCTCACGACATGTTTGTGCTATGAGACCACCACCAATTAATTGTTTTTCTACTAATCATATGACAAATATAAATATGATTTTGAATTGAACGAATCTGAGAGGAATTTTTTTCTTACTTTTTTATGAAGTGATGAAACCTTATGAAGCTTTAAGACTTCTTAACTCAACATTAACGACGAGCCCTTTAACATAAATGATTTTGAATGGTCAAAATATAAAACGTATTCATGAAATATCTGACAATTTGTTTAATCATTTTTATAGATTTAAGCCTTTTGGCACAAAATTTTAAATCAAACGCAGGTGTGAATACAGGAAAATCTGAAAATGAATACACTATTAAAAACTATAAGTTATCTGGAACGCTGATAGATGCAGAACAACAAAGGCCTTTAGAGTATGCCACTATAGGAATTTTTCAACCCGGTTCTGAAGAGCTTGTCGTGAGCGACGTCACTGATTTTGATGGGAATTTCAGCCTGAAAATTATTGAAGGGACATACGATATCAGGTTTGAATATATTTCCTATGAAACGAAAACCTTAAAAAATGTTGTTGTCAATTCAGATAAAGATTTAGGTGAAATCGAGCTAAAGTTTAAAAGTAATGAACTTGATGAAGTTACGGTGGTATCGGAAACTACTCAGCTTGATGTACGATTAGACAAGAAAATTTACACTTTAGGTCAAGATCTAACGGTAGCAGGTGGGACAGTTACCGAAGCCTTAGAAAACGTCCCCTCGGTGAGTGTTGATATTGAAGGCGGAATAAGTTTAAGAGGAAATGAAAATGTAAGGATTTTAATTAATGGAAAACCTTCTGCACTCGCAGGTTTTGGAAATACAGACGTGTTACAACAACTTCCGGCCGATGCCATAGAAAAAGTTGAAGTCATTACAAGTCCTTCTGCACGTTATGATGCACAGGGAACCGCGGGAATCATCAATATTGTACTGAAACGTGAAAAGACTCTGGGTTTCAATGGTTCTGTAAGGCTACAAACAGGAACACCTCTAAATAACCGTGCAGCTGCCAATCTAAACTGGCGTACATCAAAATTTAACTTCTTCGGTAATATTGGCTATTCACACAGAAAACCACCGGGCAATGCGTCTTTTGAAAGTAATTTTATTGATAATAATTTAGATAGAATACTAGAAGACCGTGATTATAACAGAAACCGTAAAGACTTTAATTATAATATTGGGGCAACTTACTTTTTTGATTACAACACGTCATTCACTGCCAGCTATTTTGGACGAACAGGCGAGGATCAAGATTTAACAAATAATCAAACCACCGTTTTTGATCAGGATGGTTTTGTAAACGACAGGCAACGCCTGGAACGCGAATTTGAAGATGAAGAATCCTATCAAGTGTCCTTAAACTTCAACAAGAAATTTGATAATGATGGGCATGAATTGGATACCGAGTTTCAATATTCAGAAGACAGTGAGTTGGCCACTGCCAATATTACCGAAGAAGTTACAGCCGGGGAAGATCTTTTTATTCCAGACGAATTTGTAAGAGAAAGTGAAGACCAAACCGAATATTTACTTCAAGCAGACTACGTTAGGCCGATGGGTGAAGCTCAATTTGAAGCAGGTTTTAGAATTAATCTGGAAAACACCAAAGAACCTTTTTTTAGACAATTTGAAGAAGCTGAAAATGAGGTAGTCATAGATACTGTACTGACCAATAATTTTGAGTTTGATGAAAATGTGTATGCCGCTTATGCCCAATACGGAAATAAATTTGGCAACTTTTCCTTTTTATTAGGCTTAAGGTACGAGTATACGCAACTTCAAGGTGAAACAACCTCTGAATACGATTTGAGTGTGTTTGAAGAATTGTTGGGTGAAGATGTTGACTTAAATTTTGATAATAGGTTTGATGGTTTATTTCCTACCTTGAATTTAATTTACGAGATTGGAGAAGAGGAAAATATAACTTTAGGTTACAACAGAAGAATAAACCGGCCAAGAGGGTGGTATTTGAACCCTACACCATCATTATCAAGTAGAACCAATATTTTTCAAGGCAACCCCAGTTTGAGGCCCGCTTTTGCCAATGCCTTTGATTTGGGTTACTTAAAACGATGGGGTAAAAAATTCACTTTAACCGCTTCTGTGTATTATCAACGCGAAACCGATGCCTTTGAACGAATAGATGAACAAATTGGCGAAACGGCCGATGGTCTAGGTATCGTGAGAACCATACCAATCAATTTATCTACAAATCAACGGATGGGTTTTGAAGTTGGTGCACTTTACAACCCAACTAAGTGGCTAAGAATCAATTGGAGTGTCAATGGTTTCAGGTTTGTTACCGATGGATTTTTTAATGGTCAGGATTTTGGCGTTGAAAATAATAGTATAACATCGCGATTTAGTGCTAAAGTGGAATTACCTTACAAAATTCAGTGGCAGACTAATGTTAATTACAGAGGCCCTTTTGAAAATGCTCAGACAAAAACTAAGTCTATAACCTCGGTAAATCTTGCCCTTAGTAAAGATATCTTTAACGATAATGCCACAATTTCTGTTAACGTGAGGGATTTATTTAATTCCAGATTTAGAGATCAGTTTACCACCGGACCTAACTTTACTCGAGAAAGCCAATTTCAATGGAGAGAGCGCCAAATCACAGCCACATTTATTTACCGCTTTAACCAGAACAAAAAACGTGGTGGCGAACGCAATGGAAATTATGGTGGTGATGGCGAGTATTAGTTATGGTAAAACAGCTCGGGTTTTCTGAATTTTGGGGGTAGATAACTTTAATAAATAATTTTTTGAAGCGAACTACCTTCGAAGCAAAGCCTGGATAAACCTTATTGATTACACTTCGTAAATGATTGAAAAGGCTTGTAAACTCTTAGATCGATTTGCTGTAGATTTAGCTAATATGCTTAATTTTTTAATTTATGTATTGAAAATTTGAGGTTTAACATGAATATTCCTGAAATAAATTATCCGTATAACCTTGATCAAGGATCTAAATAGATTTCCACAAAAACATGTTATCCCATGTTCTGTCCTTGTAAATCGAGAAGATATGGCTGGTTTATTTATATTAATCCCATCTGAAATTTTAAATTATTTTCATATTTCACCGAAGTCACCACCACAACCCCCCTTTAAATTCAGTATGGTCCATAATGTTAATAAAGATTATGTCTTAGAAATTTCGCTGCTCTTTAGTGAACGTCCTAAAAATATTTAAAGATGCAGCTCAATCCTCATGATAAAAAAGTGTACAGATTTTTAAAGCTTTGTTTAGCAACAAAGATGATTAGTTTCCACTTTTATGACACAGATAATCAATTCTTATCATCAGGTATTACAAATATAGATGAAGAGCAGTTAGACTGGTTAGAGCGAAATTGTAAATTGACTAAGCAACTTAAACCTAATAATAAAGGCTATAAAAAAGTTGCAAAATATCTCTATAATAACGCATCTTCCGCTGATAGAGTATTTAGATATTACAATATGTATAAGTCTAAATATTTCACTAAAGATAGCCACAAGCTTGTGAAGTTAGGTGAGGTATAAACTTATAATTGAGATTGGACTACATGTGATGAGGCGTAGAATTTAATGATATAAACTCCCCTCAATTCTATCGGTTTCAAGAAATTGAGACACATCTTTTTTAGAAAGGTGATATGATTCATCCGTAGATTTCAAATAAAGCATCATCGAATTTACTACACGAGATTGATTTTGATTTTCAGTGAGTATTTCTGCTTTATGCAAAACACCATAACTTAACTGGCTTTCTAAATCGCTGTTATTAATAATGACGATATGAGAAGCATTTTTATCTAAGCCATTCATCGCGGTTATATAAGGATTTAATCGTTTTTCTCCTGTTTTAAAAATCGGATTATAGAGTTCGTAGTATTTCTCTATGGGTATATCATAATCCGATATAAACTGATGATAATCAGCAATTAACAATTTACTTTCAATTGTTGTGGGTTCGTAACCTAATAGTAAAAAGGAATCTGTCGGAGCATTATCCCTGTGGAATTTTGTAGTCTGTTGCTGATCAAATCTGGTTAACCAGAAATAATCCAATTCCATTTTGAATTTAGATCTGCATCTTGCCGAAAGGCTTTCCTTTAGGCTGACCATGATTGCTCTCAATTCTCTGGAGCTGATACCTTTGTTAAAGGTCAGGACAGAAAATCCGGGCTGTTTATGATTTTTTCTGAAAACATTAGAGTACACCTTATTAAGAACCTCTTCAGTAATATCTTGTCTTTCAATTAAATAATTAGATATCAAAATAATGTAAAATTTAAAATGTTATTGACTTAACTTCTTAGTATTTATGGCTAAAATTAAATTTCAAATTAACCAAAAATGACCACATGTGTTAGTTTAAGATTATCTAATTTTGAGATTAAATTATAACGACTATGAAAATATTAAAACTCTCATGTATTGTAGTTTTGGCTTTAGCATTTCAGATTAACGCTCAAGAATTAGAAGTCAAACCAATTTTCAAAGATGGAGAAGCTCAAATTGTAAAGGAATTTGAAAAACCGGAGAACTGGATTAGACATGATTTGTGGGTAGAAACTGACTTCGACTCGGATGGTGATGAGGACTATGACAGAATGCATGTAAGTGTGACTCGCCCCAAACAAACTGAGGAAGGCTTAAAATTACCAGTAATTTATGCCACAAGTCCCTACTATGCAGGTACTGCTTCATTTGTTGATGGCTTGTTCTATGATGTCAGGCATAATTTAGGAGAAACCCCGCCAAAACGAACCCACACCGAAGTTAAACGTCGTGGAGAAAGACCAATAATTTCCAATTCGGAAATACAAAAATGGTTACCACGAGGTTATATTGTTGTTCATTCTTCATCACCGGGAACCGGACTTTCTGAAGGTGCGCCTACAGTTGGAGGAGACAATGAATCTTTAGCACCCAAAGCCGTTATTGAATGGCTAACCGGGAAAAGAAAAGCTTACACTTCTCCGGATAATCAGGAGGAAGTAAAGGCTTTTTGGTCCACAGGTAAAGTAGGCATGACAGGTACTTCGTATAACGGTACGTTGCCTATTGCCGCAGCAACAACAGGCGTTGAGGGACTCGAAGCCATTATACCCATTGCGCCAAATACATCCTATTACCATTATTACAGATCTAATGGTCTGGTTCGCTCACCAGGCGGCTATCTTGGTGAAGACATAGATGTCCTTTACGATTTTATTCACAGCGGTGACCCGGAGAAAAGAGAAAGAAATAACAGAGTAGTTCGTGACTCCATCATGGCAAAAGGCATGGACAGAATTACAGGAGATTATAATGAATTTTGGGCTGGAAGAGACTATTTAAACGCTATGGAAAACTTCAAAGCAGCCCTTTTCATGTCTCACGGCTTCAACGATTGGAATGTGATGCCGGAACACAGTTACCGGATATACAATGCGGCCAGAGAAAAAGGACTGCCTGTAAAAATATACTATCATCAGAACGGCCATGGTGGTCCACCTCCGTTTTCAATGATGAATACCTGGTTCACCAAGTATTTACACGGCATAGAGAATAACGCAGAAGATGGCCCAAAGGCCTATATCGTTAGAGAAGATGAAACTCATGAGAACCCTACCCCATATCCGGATTATCCAAACCCGGAAGCGAAAGATGTTACATTTTCCTTAAGTTCCAACGGCCAGTGGTCGGGAAAACTAAAGGTGGGACAATCTGGAGATGATACCATCGAAAGCCTGACAGACAATTTTTCATTTTCCGGTTCTACTTTAGCTCAGGCTGAATATTCTAATCATCGCCTTTTGTATTTGATGGAAACCTTAACCGAAGACTTACACCTAAGTGGAATACCTTCAATAAACATTAAAATAGCAAGTAGTAAACCTGCAGCAAATCTCTCCGTTTGGTTGGTTTCTCTGCCATGGAATAAGAATACCCGCAGGACAAAAGCTAAAATTACAGACAATATTATTACTCGCGGCTGGGCTGATCCTCAGAACTATAAATCCATGACAGACAGTAAACCCCTGAAACCCGGAAAATTTTATGAGTTTTCATTTACACTGCAGCCAGATGATCAAATTATTGAAGCCGGCCAGCAGATTGGATTGATGATTTTCTCCAGCGACCGAGAATTTACGTTATGGCCGGAACCGGGCACTGAGCTCAGTATTGATCTTGATGGAACTAAATTAAGTTTACCTATTGTAGGTGGCAAAAAAGCCTTTAAAAATTCAATAATGACGAAAGTGCCTGAGTAAATTGTCAAAATGATAATATTGGGTAAAACCCAAAAAGTCCGACTTTAGTTTTCGAAAGCCAACTTATCATTCATTGTTTAAGAATAAGTTTTTTTAATTAACCTCAATATCAAATACATAAATCACTAAGCGTTTTCGCTTTCGGTCTCCTGATTTAAAATAATTCTCATCATAGACTTGAGGTCTTTGTTTTGTATGAAGTTCAGGATATTTTGCTCTGAAATCTTCAATATGATTAGCTGATACTAAAATACGATAAGGTTCTTCTAAGTTTGATTCGGAATTAAAAGGAGTAGATATTTCGCCATAAGTCCAAACAATTTCTGGAGATAAACCTCTATAATAGTAGATATTAAAATTTTTATTATCAGGATGTAAACGACTTAAGCTATGATAGTCATCATTCGCTTTTAACACTTGCACTTGACTTTGAGCTAGACTTGTAAGCATCAGTACAAGGAGTATATTCATAAAAAACAAGGTCTTAAAATTGCTGTGTTTTAAATACCTCAATGTAAAAAAAGCAATACTCAGACTACATAGACTTAGCAATACATAAAAAAACCAAAAGTCTGACCAAAGGATATTCAACATAAAGGGCGAAATAATTACCGCCATACATAATAAAATAATTATTGGATAATGCAGATAATGAAATAGTTTTGAAAAGCGGTTGGTTTTATGGTTTACCAAATAGTTTATCACCAAAACCGTATTTAAAGCTAAAGGAAAAAGGACTGGAACCAAATATCTGGGTTTTTTCTCTGGAATTACTGACAAAAGCACTAAGGCCAATAAGGTCCATAAAAATGAAAATTTATAGAGACGCTGATGCTTTATACGATTAATAAAATAAGGATACATCAGGCTCAAGGCTGCCGGAATGGTCCAGATGCCGGTTTGAATAAAGAAACTCCAATAGTAATAGAAAGGTCTGGTATTATAACTGGTCCAGTTGTCGGTTTCTTTATCGGCAATTTCTAAAAGCGTCTGTGGATCTGCATATCGCACATATAAGTACCAGCTGCCTCCGACAACAAAGCCTAAAATTAAAAATCCAAAAAGTTTGAAAAGATGTGATTTCACATCAAATTTAAAACAAACAAAGTAGGCCAAAAGAAATGGCAATAACAAAGCGTACGGACTTACAGGCCCTTTAGACAAGATAGAAAAGCCTAAAAACAAACTCCCTAAAATCATATTTTTCAAATAGATACGCGGGTGCCGCCTGACTAAAAAATAAATACCAATAATCATATTGACATGCGTATAAATATCTGAGGGCGCCTCAAACCTGATAGCGATATAATAAAATGAAGTTCCCAGGACTAAAGCGCTATAAAAAGCTAAATCCTTTGGTAACCATAGTTTTATCAATTTAAAAAAATACACCAAACCTAATGTCGAAAATATACTGGTTGGGATACGGTAAGCCCAAACATTGTCGAGTCCAAACACATAGACAAAAGGTGTCGTAAACCATGCCGGAAATGGCGGTTTTTCATAGCGTGCAAGGTCATTCATTGTAGTCAAAAACCAGTGATTCTCGGTAAGCATCTCACGGACAACGATAAAATTTCGGGCTTCCATTATAGACACTTTTAAATCAATAAGGTTAAGACCGTACAAGCCTAAGCCAATTATAACTAAGAGTAAAATTGGATACCTGTTAATGAGTGTTTTCATTTTTTAAAAGCTTTAAATTTCTGATGTAAATAATTAGACCGAAACTATGTCCAAGTATGAGAACAGGGTCTGATCTAAAAATACCATAGCTTAGAATAAGTACCGAACCCAGCAAGCTGATTAACCAAAAGCCTTTAGGTAAACTGGAAAATTTTTTCTTTTCAGAGTAGAGCCATTGGTAGATAAAACGAAACGTGAACAATAGCTGACCAACTATACCTAGAATCAACAAATGCAAGGTAATTTCATCTAAATCGAAAAGGTAATCAATATCCATACGATTGTTATTGTAATAAAATACCACTATCAGAATGGGAAAAACCCAGAGGAACCCTCTGGAAATTTTCGGGAACTTATGCCAATGGCCTTCCAATTGTATATTCCTAATATAAATAAAGTAGGTTAAAGACTGCCCCAGCATAATGGCAAAATCCTGCCTTAAATACCCATAAACAAATAATAAAATAGATGCTAAAAGGCTCATTTGCCAAAAAAATCGAGGGGCAACTACCTGCTTTTGTTTTTCAGAAGCGAGCCACTGGTAGAAGGTTCGGCTGGAAAATAATAGCTGAGCTGAAAAACCAATAAGATATACCCAAAACTCCTCGTCCATTAAGATTGTTTTTGAACTTTATAATTGATGTATTTTTTTTTCATCCATAAATATGCAAAGCAATCTAATAAGGGCCCTACAATGCGATTGGCCAATCCAAAATGTGACTGGCCTGCCAATCGGGGATAATTTTTAATATTAACTTGTTTTACCGTCCCATTCTGCAACATGACCATAGCCGGCAAAAACCGATGTAGGCCTCTAAACATAGGAATGCGTTTTGCTATATCTGTCTTGATTATTTTTAAAGGACAGCCGGTATCATCCACCCCGTCATTTGTAAATGCTCGCCTGATTGCATTAGCCACTTTTGAGCTTAAGTTCTTTAAGATACTGTCTTTACGCTCATGATTGCGATTACCCAAAACAAGCTCATATTTGTTTATGTGTGGTAAAAGCAACTCGAAGTCATTTGGATCTGTTTGTAAGTCTGCGTCGATGTAGCCGGTAAGAGGACTTTCAACATAATCAAAGCCGGCTTTGATTGCAGAACTTAAACCGTAATTTTTGTCAAAACTGATGTATGTAAAATACTCAGAATCATTACATATAGCTTGAATCAGCTCAAGGCTTTTATCAGAAGAGCCATCATCTATAAGCAGAGCTTTCGCTCTTAAAGATGCTTTTTCGAAATAAGCGGTTAATATATTTTTTAAACGAAGAAGATTGCCTTCTTCATTATAAATCGGAACTATAATGGTGAGTTCAGGGGCTTTCAAAGCTGTAACTAAAAAAATTTAAATGTTTAAAACTTCAAAAGTCTTAATTTTTTTTGAATAATTAGGAAAAACCTATAGCTAATAGGGTTTAAAACCTAATGCTTTTAAATATTTGGAGATTCTTGAGGCAACTAGGCATATTTTCTATATCCACATAAAAAAATGAACTAAACTACCTGCAAAAAAGGCTTCTTTTAAATACGTCGATTTTGTATGATAAATTCCTATAGCTTTGGTAAATACATTTAATCCAACACACTATGAATATTAGGCTTAAAGTAATTAGGGCCTTTCAACACTTTACCGTCTTTTCGGTAGATAGGTTTTCCATCTTCACCTAATTTACTCATGTTAGACCGTTGTATCTCGTCGAATACAGCTTCTATTTTATTCTGCATGCCATGCTCGATCATCGTTCCACAAAGGATATATAGCATGTCACCAAGGGCATCTGCCACTTCAACCAAATCGTTGTTCTGGCAAGCTTCCAGATACTCCTCGTTTTCTTCTTTCATCAGATTAAAACGAAGCCTTTTTTTTTCGTCTCCAAGTGAAGCGGTTGGCTTGTGTTTTACACCAAGTCCAAACGCTTTATAAAAGGTTTCGACTGCTTTTATAGGTTTATCTATCATATTTTAAAGTATTTGTTTATGCAATTTTAGACTATTAAATATAAAAAACAAACCAGTCGGAATTAACAGTCGTCATTTGAATTACACAATTCAAGAAAAGGCTTTTAAATGTATCTTAAATGAAATGATTGATATTTGGCAATTGTATATTTCACTGTTTTCTCCATCGTTGTATATTTGAATCTATGTATTATGAAAAATAGAAATATGGCCTGTATCCATTGAAGTCAACCCCAAATTACTCCCCATAACTTACTTAAAACTCAAAAACAATTCCTTACCGTTGTACTGCATTAGGTTTTAAGCGACCAGCTTTTGGCGCATGAATTGAAAGGGAATGTCGTAAAAATCGACAGCTGTTCCCGCAACTGTAAGCTTACTCTGATAATTATCGGAGGACTTCTTAACCTGCTTCATACCACTATCAATAAGACGGGAAGGTTGTTAAGAGGACGCAACCCAGGAGACCTGCCTGATTGCATAACCAATTCCTAGATCTTTGGGATAGAGATTTAGAATGAGTATGATATATATACGTGTGTTTTATGGCTAAGTTTTTTAGTGTCCCTTTTCGCATAGGCACAGCAATCCCCTATTCAAATCCTTGAAACGGTTTACCTATCCGACCAAAACTTAAAGCGCTATATATTCAAGCTCATCTTAGTTTGCAATTTCAGATTTTCTAATTCAATCATGCATTAGTAAGCTAATTAATTTTTGATAATTCTATACAAAAGACAAGCTTACATTTAGCTCGATGTTGCAAACTTCGGGCAGCGCTTATACCGTATAGCGATAATTACCCAAGGGCTAACGACAATAATCCTTTGTGTGGGTTGATAATATTGACATTCATCGTTAAACCCCTTTACTAACGCCTTAATACGGCTAATTCTTTGACTTTAAATGGATAAGTCGGTTTTAAAAGTTGTCGCTATTTCTACTGAAATGATTACTGGATTTGAATTGATTTATAAAATTCTATTTGTAAATTTAAACACAAAATTAATAACATGTCTAGTATCATTAAAAAACAAGATGGAAATGTCACTTATTTGTATTTCAATCGACCTGAAAAGTTTAATAGTTTTAATCGTGAAATGGCTATTTCTCTGCAGAAACAATTGGATGATTGTATAAGAGATGAAACTACAAGAGCTATTGTTTTAATGGGAAAAGGCAAAGCTTTTTGTGCGGGACAGGATTTACAGGAAGTTACCGACCCGGACAAAAATCCGGGATTTAAAAAAATTTTAGAAGAACATTATAATCCTATTGTTACCCGCATTAGAAATATTGAAATCCCGGTTATTGCTGCTGTAAATGGGGTTGCTGCCGGCGCAGGTGCTAACTTGGCACTATGCTGTGATATTGTAGTAGCTTGCGAAAAAGCTAGTTTTATACAAGCATTTAGCAAAATTGGTCTTATTCCAGACAGTGGTGGAACTTATTTTTTGCCTCGATTAGTTGGTTTTCAACGCGCTTCGACGCTTGCGATGTTAGGGGATAAAATAGATGCTTTTGAAGCCGAACGTATGGGGATGATTTACACTTATTTTTCTTCCGAAACTTTTGAAAATGAAATCGACAAACTTGCCAAAAGGCTTGCAGATATGCCAACAAAAGCAATGGGGTATATCAAAAAAGCACTAAACCAAAGTTTAGAAAATGGTCTGGAAACACAGCTCGACTTAGAATCTGAATATCAGATTGCTTCGGCGCAAACTCAAGATTATAAGGAAGGAGTGAGCGCTTTTATAGAGAAAAGAGCACCACAATTTAAGGGGGAATAAAAAACCCTCTACGTTTAATCGCAGAGGGTTTAATATTTTTTAATGCATTAAATTTAAACTCGCACGTGCCCATCACCAAACACATAGTATTTGTTGGTCACCAATTGTTTAAGTCCTAATGGTCCTCTGTGGTGTAATTTATCTGTAGATATAGCCAACTCTGCTCCAACACCCATTTGTCCACCATCTGTAAATCGAGAGGATGCATTGTGGTATACAGCAGCAGAATCAATCTGCTCCATAAATTTTTCAGCTTCTTTAGTATTTTCAGTTATAATTACACTAGAATGTTTTCCAGAATACTTGTTGATTTTTTCCACAGCATCATCTAAAGTATCAACTGTAGATAATACTATTTTTAAGGCTAAAAACTCTTCATACCAAGTATCATCGTTTTCAATTTTTTCTTTATCAGGAAGTAAATCAGAGACCTTTCCATCGGTTACAATTTCAACATTATGTTGACTTAGAACATTAGCCAATTCTACTATTTTACTTTCAAAATCCGGAATATTAGAATTAATCAAGACTTTGTCTAAGGAATTACAACCGGAAATCTTATCGGTTTTAGCATTAATAATAACTTTTAGTGCTTTTTCCCAGTCGGCATGTTCTGATATATTCAAGAAATTATTTCCTCTACCGCTGATAAGTACTGCGCAAGTGGCGTGTGTTTTTACAAAGTCAATTAGTCTTTCGCCTCCTCGAGGTACTATGAGATCGAGTTTTTCTGATGGATTTCTCAAAAACTCCTGAGTTTCCTGACGATTCATGTGCATTAGTTTGATCCAATCTTTAGACAAGCCATTTTCTTCAAGTGCTTCATGCCAGCATTGTTCTAGCATGATATTACTGTTTACTGCTTCTTTACCGCCTTTGAGTAATATCTTATTGTTGGCTTTAAAGGCTAGAACAGCGGCCTCTATGGTTACATCTGGCCTGGATTCGTAAATAATGAGTATGGTGCCGAAAGGATCAGTCTTATTGATAATTTTTAGACCGCTTTCTAAGGTCGTTTCAGAAATTATATTCCCGACAGGATCATCTTGTTCTTTCACTTCCTTGATGGCTTGAATCATACCATCTACTTTTTTTTCATCTACAACAAGCCTGTCGTAAAGTGCTTGATCCTCTCTGTCGAAAGCATCCAGGTCTTTCTTATTTGCACTGATAATTTCTTGGCGCTTATCGCCAATAATTTTCATCATAGAATTTAATACGTTGTTTTTCGTCTCAGTATTTAATAATTGCATAGTATTTAATTTTAGAATTATATTGAAAATTTAGTACCAACCTTTTTAGCGTTTAAAATGTCTAATATGATATCATCATTTTTACCATTAGCAATATAGGTTGGTATATTTTTGCTAGCGGTTTGTTTAGCTATTTTCAGTTTGGATTCCATACCACCTCTGCCCTCGCCTTCGCCTTTTTCTGAGGCCTGCACGTACTTTTCAACATTATCATGAGGTTTTACCTCGTGTAAAAGCTTAGAGGATTCGTGCTTAGGATGACCGGTATATAAACCATCTATATCTGTAAGCATAATCATCATGTCTGCATTTACTAAGTCTGCCACAAGACTGGCCAACTCATCATTATCTGTAAACATAGACATGGATAAAGAAACCGCGTCATCCTCGTTGGCAATGGGTATTATGCCTTCCCTTAGCAAACCTTCATAGCAGTTTATCATGTTTTGCCGGTATTTTCCCGGCGAGAAATCTCGTTTAGTCGCAAGGACTTGAGCACAACGCATGCCATAATCGTGAAACATGGTATAATAATGCCTCATCATTCTCGGTTGTCCAACAGAGGAATATATTTGTCTTCGCACAGAGGGGTTCTTTTCATCAGAACCTCCCAGAACTTCTTTCCCTGCTATGGCAGAACCCGAAGAGACGAGAATAGTCGTGACGTCTCTTTCGTATAAATAGGCTATTTGTCTAACTAAGTTTTTAAGAATAGGACCAACAATTCTGTTATTCCTGTTGGTCATCACGTTTGTTCCTACTTTAACAACAATTCTTTTTTTAAACATCCTGTTATTTTCTATTGTTCACCTAATTCGACGGCCCTGTTGAATGCTGCATATGCCGCGTTTTTAATTAATTCTTTGACATTATTATCATCCATTGAATCTAATGCAGCTCTGGTTGTTCCACCTTTAGAAGCTACGCGATCCATCCATGTTTCGGGCGATAAATCGGAGTCGTTAAATAATTTAACAGCCCCTTCAAAAGTATTACTCACTAATACTTTTGAATCGTTGTCTGAAAACCCCATTTTTTTGGCAGCTTCTAGCATAGACTGCATAAAATAAAAAATATATGCCGGACCACTGCCGGAAATACCTGTAGACTTATCTATAAACTGTTCATTTTTTACGTGTATGGACTCACCTGTGGTATCCAGTAAATTTCTAACCATTAAAATTTCAACTCTAGAGACTGACTCTGATGCTGTAAAAGAGGTTACACCCTTACCAACTTTTGCAGGTAAATTGGGCATGGTTCGGACAACTTTTTCAACATCCAATAAATTTTTAATTTTATTGATATTTACGCCTGCCATTAAGGATACGTATATTTGTTGTTTGTTGGTAAAAGATTTAATCTTTTCGAATAACTCATCGCAGTGGTAAGGTTTTACGGCTATAAAAACAATATCTGCTGTTGGAAGACAGTCTTCTATATTTTCACAGATATCAAATCGCCCGTCTTTTCTTAACAAGTCTATTCTATCAGCCGAGACATCATGAATAATTAATTTTCTTCGGTTTAATAGTGGAGAATTGGCCATGCCCTCAGAATAGGTCAAACCCATATTTCCAGCTCCAATAACAAGTACTTTCATAATTTAATTTATTTAATCAATATACTGCAATCATGGTGCAGATGACATGAATTTAAGATATACTTGTATTAACAAAATGTTAAATTATTGTATGTTACTGTCTATAAGCTATTTAAATTGTGGTGTTAAGTTTATAATATGAATATATAACATGACATAACGGCACAATCGAGTAGGAAGCAAAGATAGGTAATTACTCCTAACTTTGCTGTCCTCTCACACCACCCTGCGTACGTCCCTCGTACAGGGCGGTTTCCCCAATCTTTAACCGTAGTTAGCTGTTAGAT
>Ga0102928_1000298_pt1 | contig 31393 bp, 31 predicted proteins | sample SalPonR1_B_D1_MG_FD_78504 | JGI IMG/M metagenome (GOLD analysis project Ga0102928, IMG submission 78504) | Salt pond soil microbial communities from South San Francisco under conditions of wetland restoration - Salt Pond MetaG R1_B_D1_MG | ecosystem: Environmental > Aquatic > Marine > Intertidal...
CCCTCCGATTATTTTAATGGATAATTTTACTTTATAATGGTTATAGTCCCTATTGGACAAATCATCAAGCAATGTATCTTCATAGATATATTTGCCTAGTATAAGGCCGTGTTCAGCGGCGTAATTTAGAAGTTTTTTAGCTGTTATTATAATCTCATTATATCCTTCATCTGAATAGCATGCTAAAAATAATCCGCTGCGATCTAAAACTATAGTATCTATATTTTCTTTTTTTTCTACTACTTTATAAATATGCGAATAAGAAAACGTTGTTTCAGTAATTGAGCCAACTGGTATAATTCCACCCACGGCAAATGAGCTATTGACACCCAAATTTATGCAATATGTAAATAAATTGATAACAGCTTCAGATACATTGTTTACTTCCTTTGGCATTTTTCTATTAATTTCTGTCATTACCATATATTCATCTGGTAACTCTTGTATATATATTTTATCTGACTCATGTTCTATGGCATCTTTGGTCACAATTATTTTCTCTTTAATACACCTTTTGCACCAATTAAGTTTTTCTATTTTTTTATCTATTTCAATGTCTTTCTTTTCCAATAAATCCAACAATTTATCTGGATCTCCGTTATTTAAGTTCGCTTTTATTTCAGTAATGGGCACATTCATTTCACGTAGCATATATATTAAAGTAAACGTTTCCAATTGTGAAAAGGAATAATATCTATAATTGTTAACGTCTACAACGCTAGGTTTAAATATACCTTGCTTATCATAAAAAATAAGAGTTTGCTTACTAACTCCTGTTAGCTTTGCAAATTCACCTGTTCTAATAAAATCCTTTTTATCCATATATTTTCTCCTATGGGTTAGTTTAACATCTAAAAATCACCTTGTAAAGCAGGCTTTCTTAGAGTATATTATTAGTAGATTTAATGAGGAGGATTACTATGAGAAGGTTTTTTACTGACCCGTCTAATATTGGAGATAAATACATAAGTTTAAATAACAGAGAGGATATAAAACATATAGTAAAAGTTCTTAGATTGAAGTTAGGTGATGAGTTGGATGTGTCTGATGGAATCCATTGGGAGTATAGAGCAAAGATAGATGTTATTTATGATGAAGAAATATTGCTTATGATAGTGGACAAGCAACATTTTGCCAGAGAACCTAAGGTAAATATCACCTTATATCAAGGTGTCCCAAAAGCTGGCAAGATGGATCTAATAATTCAAAAATCTGTCGAACTTGGAGTTAATGGCATAAAGCCAGTAATGATGGACAGAACCGTTGTTAATGACAATGGCAAATTTAATAAAAAGATTGATAGATGGCAAAAAATTAGTGCTGAAGCAGTAAAGCAATGTAAAAGGGGAATAATTCCAAAAGTTTTTGATTTAATTAGATTTGACGGTATGCTTAAGGAATTAAATGATTATGATTTGGTGGTTTTTCCTTATGAAAATATAGAGGACTATTCAATAAAGGATTTGTTAAGTGAAAAAGAGGGTAATAGAATTGCGGTAATCATAGGTCCTGAAGGGGGCTTTTCTGAAAAAGAGGCAAAAAAATTAAAAGACATGGGTGTTAAAGGTGTGACTTTGGGAAAAACGGTTTTAAGAACCGAGACTGCAGGTTTAGTTGCAATATCAATGATTTTTTATGAGTATGAGCTTTAAAAAAGTGAGTTTATTTTAAAGCTTAAAATAGTCTTTCCGGAATAATTGCCTATACCTGAAACTATGGTATGGGCAATTCCTGGATTGGAATTATTTACATATGATATATAGTAGTCCCTATTTTCTATTAGTAAATTGCCATTATCTAAGCAAATAACTTCTGGTTCTACAGTTCTTCCTAGATATAGAAAGCTATCATCAGTTAGTCTTAATTTACAATTGGATATATCTCTTTTAGTCTCATCTAAGGGTTCAAAGCTTGTATCAACGATATACCAAAAATTCTTGTCCACGTTGCCATTTATTCCAGAGGTTAAACCTTTTGAAGTATATTGCCAAATAGAATAATTACCACCATAGTTGGTTTGTTTAGTATAGTTAGCCATCCATATATTTGTGTTATTTGCTAACCTATCAGTATCATGCTTAGTTATCAAAAAATTTCTGTTACCATATACCATGGACTCGTATCCTGCATTTTCAACTTGCTCACAAAAGGCTAGGCAAATATCCGTTATATCGTTTTTATCCAGTGTGTTGCTATTTATAGCATTATCAAGCCTACCGTCTTCATATATTTCATAATCTATTGTCAGTGGCATAGTTATTTTCTCATTTTTAACAAGTTCAATTAAATAATTGGCTTCTTCCAATGCTTCTTCCTTTGTTATTGCTTGCGAATATATATACGCACCAACCATAATGCCATTATCTTGGGCTTCCCTTATATTAAGAAGATAGTTTTCATCAATATTTATATCCCCGGTGTCACTACCTCTATATGCACATCTAACCATAACAAAATCTATGCCTTCATCTTTTAAGCTACCCCAATCAATTGATTCTCCTTGATAATATGAAACATCAATGCCTTCTACTATAATTGAGTTTTCAAATCTAGCATCATGGTTATAGATGGGTGGGTCTTGGTTATTTTTTGCATAAAAATATGATACTATTATTAGAATTATTAATAATATTATTGCACTATAAAGTGCCAATTGTTTTTTAAACATAATTTCTCCACAATATTTATATATTCTAATTGTATAATAATTATTAAGCTTTATGTGACGGTAAATTGATGTTTGGAAAAAAAGTGATATTATGGTACAATTTATAGGTAATTGTGAAAGAGGTTTTTTATGCTAGGATATGTTAAGGCTTACATACCAGAACTTAAAGTAAAAGAAAAGGAATTATATAACGCATATTACTGTGGGATATGTAAATCCATAGAAAGAAGATATGGCCAAATACCTAGATTGGTATTAAGCTATGACAGTGTTTTCTTAGCGATGCTGATTGAGGCTTTTAGAGAAAAAAGCGAAGTTGTTAATATGGAGCGTTGCATAACCCATTACGTAAAAAAACGACCAATGATTAGGGATAATGATGGTGTGGATTTTGCAGCAGACATGACATTGTTATTAGCTTATTATAACTTCTCAGATGATATAAAAGATGAGAGTGCATTAAAAGGAAGAATAGGTAGAAGTCTTTTAAAGAAAAGCTTTAAAGCCATAAAAAATACCTATCCTGAGGTGGCCAATAATATTGAAAAGCTATTAAAGGAATTGGAAGAATTTGAAAAAAATAAGTGTGATAACTTGGATTTAATCGGAGAAAAATTCGGTGAAGTTATGGAAGTCATATTTTTAAAAGGTACAAGTAAAGATGAACCATCTGTTGCAAGGCCAATATCGGAAATATCAAAGCATTTGGGTAGATGGATATATTTAATAGATGCTTATGATGATATTGAAAAAGATATAGAAAATGGAAACTATAATCCGTTAATATATAGATTTTCTTATGGTGAAAATACAAAAGTTAAAGAGTTTAAAGAATATATAAAAGTGGATGTGGAATTTAACTTATATCACTATTTGTCCTATTTATCAAACGCATTTGATTTATTGGAAATAGAAAAGAATAAGCAAATACTAGGGAATATAATCAATTTAGGATTAATGAAAGAAACAGAAAGAGTTATGGAGGGTAAAAATGAAAGATCCTTATGAGGTGTTAAGTATAGGCAGAGACGCTAGCATGGATGATATAAAAAAGGCATATAAAGATTTAGTTAAAAAATATCATCCTGATAAATATCAAAACAATCCATTAGCTGATTTAGCCGAAGAAAAATTACAAGAAATAAATGATGCGTACGCATATCTTGAAGAGAATCATGGAAATGGATACAATGGTGACTATTACGACAACGGTTATAATTATGGTAATGTAAGAGCTAATTCTGGTATGAAAAGCATTTATCAAGACATCAGGTTACGTTTAGATAGAAATGACTTGATAACGGCTGAAAAAAGGCTTAATGGAATTGGGGCAAATGATAGAGATGCAGAATGGAACTTCCTTTATGGAATGTTATGCTATAAAAAAAATTGGTATGATCAAGCTTTAGCATATGTTAGAAGAGCCATTGAAATGGATGGGGATAATTACGAATATCAAAGAATTTATACTGGCATGACAAATAGAAATGCTGTTTATAGAAACTATGGTGGGACAACCACAGAAAACGATCCAATGTGCGAAGCTATGAAGTGCTACTGTTGTGCTGACTTATTATGTCCATGTTTTTAATTAGGGGCCAATATGAAAAATAAAAAAAAATTGGGAGATCGGAAGGATGGCGTTTGGCTTAAAGATGCTGATGCCATGCATACTATTATGCCTTTTGTGTTTCCTCATAGATGTGATAATGAAGCATTTATAAGTGAAAAAATAGATTTAACTAAAATTAATGAGTATTTAAAAAAAAAGAATGCAGATAATCAAGAATATAAATATTCTTTATTTCAAGTGATAGTTATGGCGACTATGAAAACAGTTATGATGAGACCCAAGTTGAATAGGTTTATAACTGGAAAGCGTATTTATTTGAGGAATGATTACTCTGCAGCTTTTATTGTTAAAAAGGCTTTTTCTGATAATGGTGAAGAAGCAATTGCTGTAATTGATTTTGAAGATGATTCAAATATTGATTGGTTTAACAAAAAACTTCATGACGTGGTGCAAAGTACAAGAAAAACCAATAATAAGGATAGTGCAACAGATACAATGGAATTTTTTAAAAAGCTTCCGCGATTCCTAATATCATTAGTTATTAAAATAATTAATATTTTAAATTATTATGGAAAGGTGCCTGGTTTTATCACTAAAGGAGACTTAAGTTATGCTACTTGTATTTTTTCGAACCTAGGTTCCATAGGATTAAAAGCGGGGTATCACCATTTATATAATTGGGGAACCAATTCAATATTTGTGGTAATTGGGGAAAAGAAAACTTCAAGGTATATTGATAAAGAGGGCAATTTTAAAGAACATGAAACTTTAGAAATGGGATTTACAATAGATGAAAGATTAGCTGATGGATATTATTATTCTAAGTCGTTTAAATTATTAAGATATTTATTACAGCATCCGGAAGAACTTGAGAAACCAATAATAGGAGAAGTTAGTGATGTGTGGAATAACTGATAAAGATTATAACTTATATGATAATTTTAAAGTTAATTTCCCTGATGAAGAAACAAGGAAAGATAGAGGAGTAAAAACACCTTGGCTAAGTAGTATGGGAGAGATACCATTTCATTTGAATTATCATAAAGGTACTATGTATGATGTCCTTGAAGAAAACGCTTCTAAATATCCAACATTTATTGCTTATGAATTTATGGGGACAAAGGTTACATATAAGCATTTAGTTAAAGAGATAAATGAGTGTGCAAGAGGATTAAAGGCAATAGGAGTAGAACCTGGGGAAAAGGTTACTATTTGTATGCCCAATTCACCTCAAGCGGTTATTATGTTTTATGCAATAAACTTAATAGGTGCTATAGCTAACATGGTACATCCTTTAAGTGCTGAGGCTGAACTTGAAGACTATTTAATGAGTTCGGGTAGTGTTGTATGTTTTACCTTAGATATAGCCTATGGTAAATTCGAAAATATTAGAAACAGAGTACCACTAAGAACACTTATTTTAACAAGCATAAAAGATGCTTTAAGTCCAATTAAAAAGAAGGGCTATTATTTAACCCAAGGTAGAAATATTAAAAAGGTACCTAAAGATGCCGTCATAACTTGGTGGAACAGCTTTATTTTAATGGGTAAAAAATATAAAGGGGATTATAAAGTATCAAGAGACAAAGATTCTCCTGCGGTAATGCTTTATAGTGGAGGAACTACTGGTACATCTAAAGCTATAGTCCTATCAAACTATAATTTTAATGCTTTAGCTAAGCAGATGATTGCAGCAAATCCAATATTAAAACCAGGGGATAAAATGTTATCTATAATGCCTATGTTTCATGGTTTTGGTCTTGGTGTAAATATTCATACTATGCTCATGCTTGGTGGTCAGTGCATACTTATACCCAGGTTTAATCCTGAAAGTTATGCTAAATTAATAAAGAAATACAGGCCTAATTTGATTGCAGGTGTTCCCACCTTATATGAAGCATTGATTAGAATTAAAGCCCTTAATAACATGGATTTAAGTTGTTTTAAGGCTGTTGTTTCAGGAGGAGATACATTAAGCCCGAATTTAAAATATAGGGTGGATGATTTTCTTAAGAAGCATAATTCAACTGTGCAAATCAGGGAAGGTTATGGAACCACTGAATGTGTTACTGGATCATGCCTTACGCCTCTAGGAAAATACAAAGAGGGAAGCATTGGTATTCCACTTCCAGATATGTATTATAAAATTTGCAAAGTGGGAACAAACGATGAATCTTTGTATGGAGAAGAAGGTGAGATTTGTTTGACTGGTCCAACACTTATGTTGGGGTACTATAAAAATCAAGAGGAGACTAAAAATGCTCTTCATGAACATAAAGATGGTTATACTTGGCTTCATACGGGTGATCTTGGATATATGGATCAAGAAGGTTATGTATACTTCAAGCAAAGAATAAAGAGAATGATAATTACTAGTGGGTACAATGTTTACCCAACACAAATAGAAGAGATATTAGATGCCCATGATTCGGTTCATATGTCATGCGTGATAGGTATACCGGATGAAATAAAGGTAAAAAAGGTTGCAGCATATATTGTGCTTGTAACAGGGGTCAAACCTAGTGAAGAATTAAAAGTAGATATCTTGGAACATTGCAAGAAACGTATTGCCAAATATGCATGGCCAAGAACAATAGAATTTAGAAATGATTTACCAAAAACTTTAGTAGGCAAGGTTGCTTATAGACAGTTGGAGGAAGAGGTAATAAATGGAATAGAGAAGGCATAGCCTTCTCTATATTATATGTATGTTCTCTAATAATTCTTTTTCCATTGCTTTTCTGTGATGTAAGGAATTAATGCCAGGCTGTCCTCCGGTATGTAGAAAGATGATTTTACTTCCCTTTTTTATATCTCCATTGTTAACCATATCAATTAATCCTGCAAAAGCTTTGCCTGTATAACATGGGTCTAGAATAATCGCTTCTTTTTTAGCCATATAGTATATGGCATTTCTAACATCTTCATCTAGATTGTTGTATGCGCCTTTATCATATTTTGTTATGATGTTAAATTCAGGGTTTGTACTTATTCCATAAAATTCATTTATTCTATTCAAATAATCCTTTGCATAAATATTTATATCCATGGGATAAGGCATAATAGATATGCCTACTAAACCCAATTTTGAATTTTCATTATTAAGACCCACAGCAAGCCCCATATATGTTCCCATACTACCTATTGTAGAAACCACTAAGGCATCTTCAATAGCCATATCTTTAGCTTGTTTTGTGAGTTCCATTGAGCATTCATAGTAACCAAGGGCACCTAGTTCATTGGAACCTCCCAGGGGTATGAAATACACTTTTTCTCCTTGGGATTCATATTTTTCAATTACTTCTTCGCCGCAAAGTTTAAATCTTTCATTGCTAGAATGAATTCCATCCTTTGGCTTAAAATATATTGGGCAGTTCATAATACCATCTAATAAAAGGTTAGAAGAAATTTCGCCAGGATAATCATCTGAGGTTACAATTGCGCATTTTAGTCCTAGTTTTGTTGCAACTGCTGCAGTAAGTCTTCCATGGTTAGTTTGTGCACCCCCTTCAGTTACCAGCATTGTTGAGCCGCGGTTTATTGCATCATTTACTAAGTATTCTAATTTTCTGAGTTTATTACCACCCATACCTATATGGGTCATATCATCCCTTTTTATGTATAAGTCTATTCCTAAATCCTTAGATATGTTTGATAAATGATCCAGTGGAGTGGGTAAGTGCAATAACGAAAGCTTATTTCTTCCTAAAATCATTTTAACACTTCCTTAGATTAATTTGCCTAAACATTTTAAAGTTCTAACTAGTTGGGATGTATAGCTCATTTCGTTGTCATACCAAGATACTACTCTTACTTCGAATATATGAGTTCCACATTGTTGTGCCAATGTTTGAGTTGAGTCAAACAGTGAACCATAATGCATTCCTATAACATCACTGGAAACTATTTCTTCATCTGTATAACCGAAGGATTGGTCAGCGGCTTTTTTCATTGCTTCATTAATACCTTCCACAGATACTGAATCGGTCATATCTTTAAGAGTTGCATCTAAGATTGTGATTGAACCTGAAGCAACCGGGACTCTTTGAGCAGAACCTATTAATTTACCATCTAGTTCAGGTATTACTAAACCAATGGCTTTGGCTGCGCCTGTTGTAGTAGGCACGATGTTAATTGCTGCTGCTCTAGACCTTCTAAATGCATTTTTCTTTTGAGGAGCATCTAAAAGCATTTGATTACTGGTGTATGCATGTATTGTAGTCATAAAACCAGTCCTAAGTTCTCTATATTCACTTAAAACTTTAGCCATGGGTGCCAAACAATTTGTTGTGCATGATGCTCCACTAATAATGTTGTCATTTTCTGTTAATTTTTCGTGGTTTACCCCATAAACGATAGTAGGAAGATCGTTTCCAGCAGGAGCTGATATTAATACTTTTTTAGCACCTGCATCTATATGTGCTTGGGACTTTGCTTTACTAGTATAAAAACCGGTACATTCCAAAACTACATCCACATCTAATTCTTTCCATGGGAGGTTGCTAGCATCCGGTTCGCTGCATATCCTAATGGATTTATCATCTACAATTAGATTATTTCCGTCATTTTTAATGGTATGGTCTTCAAAGCTACCTTGAACACTATCATATTTCAATAGATATGCAAGCATTTCAGGTGTTGATAAGTCATTTATTGCTACTATTTCAAATTGTTCATCTGATAGTATTTGTCTAAGGGTAAGCCTCCCAATTCTTCCGAATCCGTTAATTGCTAATTTAATCATAATAGTTTCCTCCACTTGTGCTATATATTTAATCTATTAATAAAATACTCTTTATTATCAAGTTTCTCGTTTACGGAGAAATAAATATTCATAGTAGGATATTTTGCTTCTAACCTCAACTTATTTCTCTTACAGTTACCTATTGCATTTGATATTGAATTGCTGTTTGATTGAATTTCAACATCAATTAAATCGCTTTCTTCATTTTCTAGTATTTCTTCAATTTTTGATATGAATCTGTCATATGCTATATCGCCTTCTACTAATTGCCTAAAAGCTGGGTGGAAGGTTTTTCCAATAATATCCCCTTCATCATTTATTATATCGCTACTTTTAAGTCCTACTCTAATTATATTTATTCCGGCTTCGTCAATTATTTTGTACATTTCCTTTGTTCTTAATATGGATTCTTCGAGGGAAATAGGCGAAAATATCCCTTTTAAATAATCATCATAAAGCTTAGTGCTCTTTATTACAACTAAAGGGTATAACCTAACAATATCCGGATTGATTTTGACTGTTTCCATAGCTGAATGTTTACAAATATCAAGATTGTCTTTTGGAAGACCTATCATTAATTGTATTCCAAGCTCAAAACCGTATTCTTTAATCATTTCACATGACTTATAAACTATATCTTTTTCGTATCCTCGATTAGCTTCTTCTAAAACGTTATTATCAAAGGATTGAACACCTAATTCTATTACATCAACCCCATAATGTGATAAATTATCTAATATTTTTTTGTTAATATAATCGGGTCTGGTTGATAAATGAAGTTTTTGTACAAGGCCTTTATCTTTATAGTTTTTCGCGGTTTCTAAAAACTCACACTGTCTTATAAATGGAATTCCAGTAAAACTGCCGCCAAAAAATGCTATTTCAATTGTATCTAGATTCATATTCGATAAGGTTGATAGCCATTCATCTATTGTGTTTTTAACATCTTCCATGCTTATTGGGTTTCCATGGGCAGTTATTTTTCCTTGATTACAAAACGAGCAATCAAATGGGCAACCTTCATGGGGCACAAATATTGGTATGATTGCATGTTTTTTCAATTAACTCTTCCCTCCTCAATGATTGTCCCTATATCCATTAAATCATGACCTTTAAACCATACGCATCTTAAGCCCTTGGATTCAATATATGCTTTTATTTTTAAATGGTCAGGATGCATTTGCAAATCTCCATTAAAGATTATTTCGTTACCAATCCTACCGCTAGTTCCTCCCAAAAAACCTAGATTTAGCCCAGGCAGCTTTATGTAACCTGGCTTTATCTGAAGCACTCCTGGAGCTTCAGGAAAATACTCTGTATATATCTTTTTGGTAATACCTCTATCATAGGTAATGATGCTATCTTCATTTACAATAACAATGCTACATTTAGAATAGCCTTGTGGTATATCTATTAGGTGTTGTTGAAGTTTTTTAGCAGCGGATAGAACCTTTTCATCTGTATATCTCAGGCAGTGAATAAAATACTTACCTGTTGATGCAGCATTAAAAATCACATCATTAGGATATTTTTTATCTAGTTTTAGATCAAATCCTCCCTCTGGGGCCTTGGTTCCCATTAGAAGTTTAAATTCATCTGAATAAATAATTGGAGAATCTGATTTGCAACCCATTTTGCACATAAACATATCAGGGTGTGAGGATATTGACCTTAATACAAAATTATTTTCAGGCAGTTGTATTATCCTATGACCCTTGTCTTTGATATACTTTTTTACGCAATTGTGAGCGTGTTCAGAAATGTATATAATTGACATAATATTCTCCTAAAATATATTAATTAATTATATCATTTATTGGATTATTTAACAATTAAATTTGTATAAATAAAAAACGATGGGAGACACACCATCGTTTGTGGATTCTTTGTGTATTTAACTGATACACTGTGGGGACGAGTGAGATTTTATTGTGCTGCTTTTACAGCGTTGAATCTTTGAGTTAATTTAGAAACTTTTCTAGAAGCCGTGTTTTTATGCATTGCACCTTTTGCTGCAGCTTGGTCAATCTTCTTTTCAAGAAGATGAAGCTTTTCTCCAGCTAAATCAATGTCATCATTAAGTAATGCTGCATCAAAATCTTTGATTAGATCTTTAATACGTACATTTACTCTTTTGTTTCTAGCAGTTTTTTTGTTTATTACTCCGATTCTTTTCTTTGCGGATTTAATATTAGCCATTAATTTCACCCCACTTTAATATATTTTTTAGCATCAATTCGCAAAAAGCATTATATATCATTTGCGTAGTTATTGCAAGAGTTTTGTTAATTAATATTGAAATAGTTGCTCATTTAGTATAGAATATATTGACTGAACTATTGGGAGGGAAAATGGATTACTTAAAATACATTAGAAATTTTAGTATAATTGCTCACATTGACCATGGTAAATCAACCTTGGCGGACAGACTTATTGAAAATACAGGTCTTGTTAGTCATAGGGATATGAAAGAGCAACTTTTAGATAATATGGATCTTGAGAGAGAAAGGGGAATAACGATAAAACTCCAAACTATTAGACTTGTATATCAAGCCAAGGATGGAAAGGAGTATATTTTTAATTTGATAGATACGCCAGGTCATGTAGATTTTAACTATGAAGTATCTAGAAGTTTGGCGGCTTGCGAAGGAGCAGTTTTAGTAGTTGATGCGTCACAAGGCGTTGAAGCACAAACTTTGGCTAATGTTTATTTAGCATTGGATGAAAATTTAGAAATACTGCCCGTTTTAAACAAAATAGATTTGCCAAGTTCAAGACCTGAAGAAATATGCGAAGAAATAGAAGAAATGATTGGTATTGATACTGAAGGAGCCCCTTTAGTTTCTGCTAAGGTTGGAACAGGTATAGATGATTTGTTAGAAAAAATTATTGAGGCTTTTCCAGCGCCACAAGGTGACCCGGATGAAAAGCTGAAAGCACTTATTTTTGATTCTATTTATGATAACTACAAAGGGGTTGTTATTTATACTAGGGTATTTAACGGTAAAGTTAAAAAAGGCGATATTATTAAACTAATGAACAAAGGGCAAACTTATGAAGTAACAGAGGTCGGCGTATGCGTACCAAGCACAATACCAGTAAGTGAATTAAAAGCTGGAGAAGTAGGTTATATTTGTGGAAGTATAAAAAAGGTTGCTGATGCTAGAGTAGGTGATACAATAACATTGGCAAAAAATCCTACAGAAAAACCTTTGAAAGGTTACAAAAAGGCCCAATCGATGGTTTTTTGTGGTATCTATCCCGCAGAAGGAGAAAAGTATGAAAATGTAAGGGATGCTCTTGAGAAATTGCAAGTGAATGATGCTGCATTTAATTTTGAAACCGAGACTTCAACTGCACTTGGGTTTGGATTCAGATGTGGATTTCTTGGACTTCTTCACATGGAAATTATAGTTGAAAGGCTGGAAAGAGAATTTAATTTAGGGGTAATTACCACCTCTCCCAGTGTAATATATAAGGTTATATTGAATGATGGCCAAGAAGTTATGATACAGAATCCTACAAATTTACCAAATGCATTGGAGATACAACACATTGAGGAACCTCTTGTTAAAGCAGATATAATGATACCTAAGGACTATGTTGGTAGTATTATGGAGCTTTGTCAAGACAGAAGAGGAACACTTAAACATATGGAATATATAACTGAAACGAGAGTACAATTGCATTATGAAATGCCTCTTAATGAAGTTATTTATGATTTCTTTGATGCTCTAAAATCAAAAACTAGGGGATATGGCTCATTGGATTATGAGTTTGTTAGATACGAAAAATCCAATGTAATAAAGATGGATGTATTGTTAAACAAGGAATTAGTTGATGCTTTTAGTATGATAGTTCATGAATCAAAGGCATATCAAAGGGGTAAATTTGTATGTGAAAAACTAAAAGAAGTTATTCCGATGCATCAATTTGAGGTTCCCATTCAAGCGGCAATTGGTCAAAAGATAATAGCTAGAGAAACAGTTAGAGCATATAGAAAAGATGTTATTGCCAAGTGCTATGGTGGTGACATATCCAGAAAGAAAAAATTGCTAGAAAAACAAAAAGAAGGTAAAAAGAAAATGCGTCAATGCGGTAAGGTGGAAGTGCCCCAAGAGGCATTTACAGCGGTTTTAAAATTTGACGATGATAAATAGGTGAATCATGAAGAAGTTGGGAATATACATTCATATACCTTTTTGTATTAAAAAGTGCAATTATTGCGCTTTTTTGTCATTTCCAATTGATGAAAATTTAAAACGAGAATATTTAAAAGCTTTAAAAAAAGAAATAATGCTCAATGAAAACAAAGAATATATCGTGGATACTGTTTTCTTAGGTGGAGGGACTCCTTCGTTATTAGAACCAAAGGAAATTGATGATATAATTATGAATTTAAATAGTTACTTCAACATATCTAAGGATGCTGAAATAACAATGGAAGCGAATCCAGGCACCCTTAAATTTGAAAATTTACTTGGATTTAAAGAGGCAGGTATAAATAGATTAAGTTTGGGTGTGCAAAGCCTAGATGAAGATGTTTTAAGTCACATGGGTAGAATACATAATGCAGAAGATGTTTATTGGGAATATGAACTCGCCAGAAAAGCAGGCTTTAATAATATTAATCTTGATTTAATGTTTTCTGTTCCAAATTATAATATATTTAAGATAAAGAGAACATTAACAAGAGCAATTAAGCTTAAACCGGAACATATTTCATATTATGGATTGCAGTTGGAAGAGGGAACGCCTTATTTTGAACAGTTTAAAAAGGGCATGTTTCATGAAACTGATGACTATATGGACAGAAGAATGTATCATGAAGGAAGCAGACTTCTTATAAACAAAGGATATAATAGATATGAAATATCAAACTTTTCAAAACATGGTTATGAATGTAAGCATAATTTAAAATATTGGAATATGGATGAATATTTAGGTTTAGGGCTTGGTTCAAGTTCGTTTATTGGAGGATATAGACTAAAAAATGCCGAGGACATTAATAGCTATATTAACTTTGATAAAAAGCCAATAATCGAAAAGCACCATAATAGTAAAAATGATAATGTTTCAGAAGCAATTTTTACGGGCCTTAGAAAAACAGAAGGAATAGAAATTTCTTCTGTTTTAGGTAGTGAAAGTGCATTTTGGGAGTATTTCAATAACATTAAAGACGTTATATGGGAGTATGAAATGGATGGATGTTTAATAATTGATCAAGGACGGATTAGGTTCACTGAATATGGCATAGATATTTCTAACAAGATCTTAGCTAATTTTGTATAAAAAAAGGGAGAAGTTTGACTTCTCCCTTCAATATTATTTACCAAAGTATCTTTTTAAAAGACCTGCAAATGCTTTGCCATGTCTAGCTTCATCTCTAGCCATTTCATGGACGGTGTCATGAATTGCATCAAGGTTGGCTTTTTTAGCCCTTGTTGCAAGATCAACTTTACCAGCAGTAGCTCCGTTTTCAGCAGCTACCCTTAACTCAAGGTTTTTCTCAGTACTATCAGTCAATACTTCTCCTAAAAGTTCCGCAAATTTTGCTGCGTGTTCAGCTTCTTCCCAAGCTGCCTTTTCATAGTACATACCTATTTCGGGAAAGCCTTCTCTGTGAGCAACTCTACCCATAGCTAAATACATACCAACTTCTGTACATTCTGCTTCATAATTAGCTCTTAAGTCACAAATTATATCCTCACTTACGCCTTCAGTAACACCTATAATGTGTTCTGCTGCCCAAGCCATATTTCCGCTTTGTTTGTCAAACTTTTCAGGTCCCACGCCGCATACTGGACATTTTTCAGGAGGGTTATCGCCTTCGTGGACATAACCACAAACGTTACATATCCATTTTGCGGAATCACTTTTTTCTTCTTTTTTTGATTCATCCATTTTTTCAAATTTGTCAGGTCCTACGCCGCATACTGGACATTTTTCCGGAGGAGCATCTCCCTCGTGAACATAACCACAAACCTTACATACCCATTTACTCATAATTGTTTCTCCTTTCAAGCTCTTATCATTTTTTATTCTCTTTCAAGCAATTAGGGCATAGCCCATAATAACTTGCAATACATCCGTTTATTTTTCCTTGAAAACTTTCCTTCCCCAAGGACAATAATTTATCTTTATCGATATCAATGTCTAAAACAGATGAACAATTAGTACAGAAAAAATGTGGGTGCTGATTGGGATTAGGGTCATACCTATCAGGACCATAAGGTGTTTTTACTATTAATATTTGATTCATAGTTGCTAATTGATTTAAATTCCTATAGACAGTTCCTAAGCTGATATTAGGCATTATTTCCTTAACTTCACGATAAATAGTTTCAGCTGTTGGGTGATCTTTTCTGTCTAATAAGCATGAAATAATAGCATCCCTTTGGTTACTATGTTTAATCATATTCATCTCCATATAATAACGATAACGATTACTATTATTATATTAACATAAAATTTTAAATTGTCAATACCAATTTTGTTTTTTTGTGTTAAAATATATTTAAGAATAATTAAGGAGAATCGTCATGGGAAAATATATTCTGTCTTTAGACCAAGGTACAACATCTTCTAGATGCATAATCTATGATCATAGTAGCAATATTGTAAGTGTTGCACAAAGGGAGTTCAAACAATTCTTTCCAAAGGAAGGCTGGGTGGAGCATGATGCAATGGAAATATGGTCAACACAAATGTCTGTTGCCCAAGAGGCCATGCTGCAAGCGGGTTTAACTTATGAAAGTATTGCTGCAATTGGAATCACGAATCAAAGGGAAACCACAGTTGTTTGGGATAAGAAGACGGGAACCCCTATATATAATGCTATAGTATGGCAGTGTAGAAGAACTGCTAAGTACTGTGAGGATTTAAAGAAAAAAGGTTATGGGAATATGATAAGTCATAAAACAGGCCTTTTAATAGATAGCTATTTTAGTGGCTCCAAATTAAGATGGATACTGGAAAACGTAAAAGATGCAAGGGAGCTTGCAGAAAAAGGAGAACTATTATTTGGGACAATTGAAACATGGTTGATTTGGAAAATGACAGGTGGGGAAATCCATGTAACGGATTATTCCAATGCGTCTAGGACAATGATGTTTAATATAAGGGAGCTCAAATGGGATGATGAAATACTTGAGTTATTAAATATACCAAAATCTATGCTGCCTGAGCCGGTTGAGTGTTCAAAGGTTTATGGAGAAACAATGCCAACATTATTTGGTGGATGTATCCCAATTGCAGGATCCGCTGGAGATCAGCAGGCTGCATTGTTTGGGGAAACATGTTTTGATAAGGGCAGTGTTAAAAGTACTTATGGAACAGGTAATTTCCTTTTATTAAACACTGGAAAAGATTTAATCTATTCGGATAATGGATTATTAACTACTATAGCATGGGGCCTTGATGGTAAGGTTTCCTACGCACTTGAAGGTTCTGTCTTTATATGTGGAGCAGCTATAAAGTGGCTTAGAGATGAACTTGAATTAATCAAAACGGCTGCCGAATCTGAAGATTTAGCATTTAAGGTAAAGGATACTGCAGGGATATATTTTGTACCGGCATTTGTTGGGCTTGGGGCCCCTTATTGGGCACCATACGCCAGGGGGTCAATTTTTGGCATAACTAGAGGTGCTAGTAAAAATCATATAGTAAGGGCAACCTTAGAATCAATAGCGTATCAAAGTGATGATTTAATCAAAGCTATGGAAGCTGATTTAGGAAGAACTCTGAATGAATTAAGGGTAGATGGTGGAGCTTGTAAAAATAATTTCTTGATGCAGTTTCAAGCAGACATATCTGACATGACTGTGGTTAGGCCTAGGAATATAGAATCTACGTCTTTAGGAGCTGCATACTTGGCTGGACTCGCTGTAGGATATTTTAATGATTTGGAGGAAATCAGATTAAGCTCAGAAACTGATAAAGTGTTTGTCTCGAAGATGGATATAGAACAAAGAAATCAGTTAATTAAGGGTTGGAAAAAAGCCGTTAATGCCACAGTTAGTTATTAATGGAGGTAAAAGTGAAACTAAAACTAGAAAATGTAAATTATGCAAAAAGCATAATAATTTCTGTATTTGCAGATGGCAAATACATTGAAAGAAAAAGATTAGATGGTGAAGCAAATCTTAATAAAGAAAAAAACCCACCGTTGATTTTTGATTTGCCCAAGTGCAATGAGGTTAAGGTTTTATTTTCTAAAAACAAGGAAAGTATGATAAATGAACCTAGGTTTTTTGATTATTTCATAGCAACGATATTCACAATATTTACCATTTTCATTCCTAAACTTTTTCCAGAACAATATTTCCTAAATAGAATTGTAGGAGATAACACGGAGATTCTATTAAAAGGTGAGTTTGATGAAGATAAGGAATTAGATGTTAAACTTAGAGATTTTACATATAAAGAACCATATTTAATTCTCGTGTGCCAAGACGAAAATATTGAGATAGTTTATGACTATAATAAACACATTGAACCCCTTGAAGAAGAATGGAATAAATATACAAAGATGTTACTTAGGTATTTTTTAATAACTTTAATCATAAGTGCAATATTAATAATTGATACATTTATGTCTATTAGGGCAGGATATATTGGGGCCTTTGGAGTTATAATGGTTCCTATGGCTATTATCAATTTCCTAAAGCTATATACGATTGGGGAAAACCAAAAAAGGCACTTTTACAACTTGTTTAATAAAAAGGAGGCTAAATAAATGAAAGTTAAAATAGATGGAATGGATTTAGATAGCCTAAAATTCTACAGGGTTTATGTTGATGAATCATTAATCTTAAACGGTAAACTTATTAATAAAGGAATGATTGAAGAATCCCTTGAACTTGAAGATGGAGAACATGAAATTGTATTTCAAATTACAAAGGCAACGGATAAGAAAGAGAATGATTCCATGCTTAATATACTAGCAAGCTTTATAGGTTTTCTTTCAAATGATGTAAGACTTAATTATTTTACTATTTATCACGGAGTACACGAGTATGTAAAAATTAAGGGGGAAAATTTAAATGACAGGGAAATTGAGCTTAAGGTAGATATACCTAGCGAAGATTGTCCATACTATAGATTTATTGATATAGAAGGGGCTGAGGATTTAAATGTTACTAGGGAAAGTGATTTAAATCCTGGATATCAAAAGAGGACATATGATAGATATAAAAACCTAACACTATCGGTGGCTTTAATTTTAGTGGCTTTGGGAGTAGTTCTAATATTGTCTAGTAATACAGGACTTCATATGTATAGAACATTTGCTATAGGAAGTATATTAATGGTATGTGGAATATTTGGATACTTAAAGAGAAGCCGTATAGCCAAAAAGCAATACGAAAATAATTGACAAATGGACAAAGAAACAATACAATGGTTAGCATAAGCTAACTGGAGGTGTTGTTTATGAGTTCGGGAAAAAGCTTTTGGGATAAATATGCTAAGGTTTATGACCTTTTTATATCAAAGGATAAGAAGGCATATGAAAACATATATTTATCGATAAGAGAAAATTTAAATAAGGATATGAAGGTCCTTGAAGTCTGTACAGGAACGGGAATAATTGCTAGAAACATTTGTAATGACACAAAAGGCCTAATCGCAGTTGATTATTCAAATGAAATGATAAATTTGGCAAAAAAGAAAAGTTATGGTAAAGATATTAATTATATGATAAAAAATGCATATAATATGGATTTTGAGGATGATTCTTTTGATACAGTAATTATAATGAACAGCTTGCATATATTAAAAAGTCCTCATCTTGTTTTAAATGAAATAAAAAGGGTGCTAAAGGAAGATGGTCTTCTAATAGCGCCTAACTTTACTCACAAGTATAGCTTAAATAAGATGCTTCTACTTAGTAAGCTTACGGGTTTTAAAGTATATAAAGTATGGGGCATGCTTGAGTATGTCGACTTCATTGAAAAAAGCGGATTCAAAGTTATAAAGAGTAAGATGTTTAAATCCTCCTACCCCATAACCTATGTGGAAGCTAAATCAAATTAATTAAATGCCAATTAACATTATATTTATGTTAGAGAAGAATGACTAGAATTAAACTAAATGAATTGATTTATATAGAACTTTTGATTGATATTTATAACATCAAAGGTTTAATTATTTTATTGATTTGAGCGACTTTTCTTATATCTAAATCTCATATGATTGATTATTTAATATGATATCCTTTGTTATTATCGTATATCTTTTTGACCAACTTATCATATTCTTCATCTGATAAACCATCAAATTTAATGCCCATATCCTTAATGTCTTTTTCTGAAATACTTCTTTTTATTGTTCCTTTTAAATTACCTATGCCCTCAATATTAACATAAATTTCGCCATTCTCTTGAGCTGGTAAATCATCTATTGCAACTTCCTTATTGTTCATCGTACACTGAATTCTTGCACCGGATTCCGAAAGATCTTTGATTTCACAAACTTGTTCTTTATAGCCTACTTTGCACACACTTTTACCTTCTACGGTTTCGCAGTTTTTAACTTTATTTTTTACCATAAGACTTTCTTCTGTGTTAATTCTCTCATCAGCCCTTACTCTAGGTCTTTCAAAGCATATTAGAATGCTAACTATTATAGCAGACACATTATATACAGACCAAAACATATTTATTGCAATTAAATTTACAAACATATAACTGTTATTATTAAATTGTGTAAAGGTTATTATCCAACCAGCAATTGTTAGTACTAATAAAACAATATGCGGTAGAGCAAGTTTCCATTTAAATTCAGTTTTGTTCGTTACATTGCCTTTAGGAGTTACCTTAAATGGTATCGGCCTAGCAAATATCCATTCATACAAAGATGCTAACGCAAGATATGGTGCCATAGCAACTTCATAGATATGACTCCAAGCAATCGTTCTTCTTGTAAATGATAATGATCTGAAAGTCAATATAGAAGCTAAAAAACTAGGTAGCCAAAACAGTATTAAATCTACAATTGTTGCTTCTAAAATTACTGTTCCAAAAATAAGAAAGATGATTGGACATAAAATATATATTATTTTTTGAACCCCTGAAAACCAGTAAATCACTCCATCTAAATATATAAGTCTTTGCATAAAACTTAACCCTTTTATTTTAAGCGGATTCCACTTTTTATTAACCTGTATATTACCTCGGCACCATCGTTCTCTTTGCTTTATTAGATCAGAATAACTTTCAACAGATAAACCCGTTGCAAGCAGATTCTTTACAAATATCCCTTTGTAACCATTGGCTTCTAACAGCATCCCTGTAGCCATATCTTCTGTTATTGAACCAGTTGGAATTCCTCCTATTTCATTTAACGCACTTCTTCTAAAAACTGCATTTGTACCCACATGCAGAACCGCGTTATAATTGGCTCTTCCTCCTTGTATATCTTGCATAAAGAAATCTTGTTCATTTGGGATTTGATTATCAAATTTTAAATTATGTTGAAAAGGATCTGGATTATAAAAAACCTGGGGTGTTTGTACAAACCCAACAGACTCGTCCACAAAATGCCCCAATGTCATTTGTAAAAAATTTGATTTTGGAACCATATCTGCATCAAGTAGCATAACAAATTGTCCATTTGTCTTTGATAAAGCATTATTTATATTACCAGCCTTAGCGTGTTCGTTATTATATCTTTTTATATAATGTACTCCAAGTTCCTTACAAAGTTGTTCAGCTTCGATTCTTCTGCCATCATCGCATAAATAAACATTTAATAGATTGGGAGGATAGTCTAAATTTTTACAGGCAACTATAGTTTTTTTAAGAATTTTCATAGATTCATTATAAGTTGCAATAAAAACATCTACTGTAGGAAGTTCTTGGAATTCTTCAATGGGTACAATTATATTATTGAAAGGTTTAAAAAATAAAATTCTAAATATAAGAGCCTGGAGAAACCCTATTAATTCGGCAGAAAACAGCATTAATCCAATTATTAAACCTACAATTCCAAAAGACCAAGGAATTGTAAATGCAAATCTCCAAAACAAATAAAACAAATTATAAACTATTGTAGTTATCAAAAACAATTTCTTAAATAAATAAAATTTTTTGCTTGCAAAAAAGCTAACATATAACCAAATAATTGCGATTACACATATTCCTAATTTATAAGTATCTATATCCATACACACCTCTTTTGTTGCTTCTGCTTTCATCATTATAGCACAAATTTTAATAGCTTGATAGTATCACGAAAACAACATTTTCTATTAATTACCACGCTTTTTCTTCGGAACGAATTCATGCATAAAGCAAAGTTCAAGGTTTAAATCATTTAAAAAATAAGTCCATTTTGGGGAAGCTCTTATACCATACAATTTTAATTTTTTCTTATTATTTTGATCTAATAATCATAGCAAATCTCTTAGCTTATTTGTTTATAGAAGAATAGATTCTAATTCGGTTATTAAATGTATAAATCGGTTTGCATACTTTTAATTTAACCCCTCTAACTGTAGATATGTCTACAGTTAGTGACCTAAAATAGGGGTAATTTTGGAAATTCAAAAAATATAAAACCCTGTAACCGTTGGAATTACAGGGTTTTTAAATTATTAAATTTATTGGTATCGCCAAGGGGAGTCGAACCCCTGATTCAGCCGTGAGAGGGCTACGTCTTGACCACTTGACCATGGCGACATATTGTTGCTTGAAATCAGCTGAAAATTATTATACACTACTTAGTATGATTTGTCCATAGAAAAATAAGAGGTGACTAATGTATAAAGCGATAAAAGAACTGCCGGAAAATTATGAGATTATTAAGAGAATAAATTTTGATAATGATAAACTGACTTACATATTAATTAATGTTATTTCTGTAATATTAGCAATAGTGGTCATTGTAATTCCATTTACTAGAGGTATAACTAGGTTTTGCGTAAGTCCCAAAACTTTTATTTTTGCAGCATTGTGGACATTAGCCCTTGGGGCAATATATATTGTTTTACATGAACTAGTGCATGGAATATTCATATATATATTCACAAAGGAAAAACCCTATTTTGGTTTTAGCAAAGGACTTTTTTATACAGGTACTAACTACTTTATTCCTAAGATTCAGTATATTATTGTGGCATTAGCACCAGTTGTGATATTAGGTTTAATACTACATTTTGTATATATAAATCTAAATGGATATATGTTCTGGGTGGTATATTTAATACAGATGCTCAATATATCAGGAGCAGTTGGAGACTATTATGTAACGATAGTATCATTAAAATTGCCTAAGAATATTTATAGCAGAGATTACGGGGCTAATATGGATTTTTATGGAGTAAAAGATGAATAAAACCAGGGGTATAATTTACATGCTAGCAGCTGCTATGTCCTTTGCTCTCATGTTTGTAATGGTATATTATGCTGGAGATGTTCCAACTTTACAAAAAGTTTTTTTTCGAAATGCAATTGCCTTTTTTGCTGCAGTTTATGTGTTTAAGAGAAAAAATATAGAATTTAATATTGACAAAAAAGGTATAAAGGCTCTAGTGATAAGATCCGTAGTTGGCCTTATAGCGGTTATATGTAATTTTTATGCGGTGGATCACTTAATACTTGCAGATGCAAATATATTAACAAATACAAACCCCTTTTTTGCAATAATTTTTAGCTATTTTTTACTCAAAGAAAAGGTTAAGCCTTATCAAATAGTGGCTATAATTATAGCTTTTATAGGGTGTCTTTTTGTAATAAAACCATCATTTGTTGTGTATGACTATTTAGATGCTTTAATTGGTCTTTTAGGTGGTATGTTAGCAGGGGCGGCTTATGCATATCTTAGAAAAATAGGGTTATATGATATTCCTAAATCCTATGCAGTTGCTTTTTTTGCAGGGTTTTGTTGCTTAGCTCTTTTGCCATTTTTAATATTTAATTACTCATATATGACAACTAATCAGTGGGCAATATTGATTTTGGCAGGAATTTTTGCAACATCTGGTCAATTCTTTGTAACTGGAGCATATTACCATGCACCTGCAAGAGATGTCTCAGTGTACATGTATACCCAAGTTCTATTTACTGCAGGTTTTGGTTTGATTTTATTTGATCAAGTGCCGGATGTATATAGTATAATAGGGTATATGATAATTATATCAATGGGAATATTTATGTATTTTAAGAAAAGGAAAGAAAATGAAATTAATAGTTGATGAAGCGTATTTAGATATAGGTATTGAAACGGTTGTTTTTGCCGTAATTAAGGATGTTAGAATTGTTGGATTAAATGAAGAAACAGAAACCTTTATTAATGCCCAAGGGCACAAGGCCCTTTCATATTCTGATGAAATATTGAATAATGATGTTATTGTTGGTTACAGGGATATGGTAAAAAAGGTAGGAAGAAGCATTAGAAAGTTTCCTCCGACGGCAGAGTCTTTAATACTAAATATTAATAGAAGAAAAAGCATGATGAGAGTAAATGGGGTAGTCGATATCTATAATGCCCATGCTATAGAAAACTTTTTAGCTATAGGAGCCCATGATATGAAAAAGATAGATGGTAATATTCGATTTACCTTTGCCAAGGAAGGGGAACTTTTTTATCCTATAGGGGGTGGGGAAAAGAAATCTGTGGATGGTGATTTTGTATATAAAGATGATAAGGGAATTCTTGCATTTTTAGATTCTAGGGATTCTGGTTTATATAAAATAGATGAAAATACTAGCGACATATTACTAATAGTGCAAGGTAATAAAAATACAGATGTTAGCTATAGGGTGGAAGCTTTAAATGCTATTTGTGAAGATATAGTTTTAAACTTTGGTGGTAAATATAAAGTAAAATGTGTCCATGCAGGAGATTGCGAGATATTGGAAAATTAAAGTATTTGTGGTATTATGTAGTTACTTATTATAGGTGATAAATCTTACGAAAGGGGATATCATGGTTACCAAAGAAATCGTAGAAATACATAGAGAATATTATGAAGCAGGGAATACTTTATCGGTAGACAAAAGAATTTCATATTTACTTAAATTAAAAAATGCCATTACAAAATATGAAGATGAAATTAACAAGGCACTAAAAGCAGATTTAAATAAACATGTCTTTGAAAGCAAGATGACGGAAATAGGTATTGTATTTGAAGAAATAAACTATATTTTAAGACATATCAAGAGATGGTCAAAGGACAAAAAGGTAAGAACTCCAATAGCGCAGTTTTCATCAAAAAGTTATATTCATCCAGAGCCTTATGGGGTGGTATTAATTATGTCTCCATGGAATTATCCGTTTCAATTGGCCATTGAGCCACTAATTGGAGCATTGGCTGCAGGTAATTGCGCAGTAATTAAGCCATCGGCTTATGCCAAGCAAACTAGCATATTGATAAAGATGATTATAGAGGATGTCTTCCCTAAGGAATATGTGTCAGTAGTTTTGGGCGGTAGGGAAGAAAACAAAGAACTATTAAATGAAAAATTTGATTATATATTCTTTACAGGGAGTGTAAGCGTAGGTAAATATGTCATGGAATGTGCAGCTAAGAATCTAACTCCAATTAGTCTTGAACTTGGAGGAAAAAGCCCAGTTATTGTGGATGACACAGCGGACATTAAACTTGCTGCGAAGAGAATTGCATGGGGGAAGATACTAAATGCAGGTCAAACATGTATAGCTCCAGATTATGTTTTAATAAATGAAAGAGTAAAAGAAGAATTTATTAAAGAATACATTCATATACTTGAAGTATTTTTTGATAACGGTAATTACAAATCTCTACCTAGAATAATTAACGATAAACATTTTGATAGGGTACTATCTTTAATTGATTTTGAAAAGGTGGTTTTTGGTGGAGATAATGATGAAGAAACTAGATTTATTGAGCCTACTTTAATGGACAATGTTACCTTCGAAGATGCAGTAATGAAGGAAGAAATATTTGGGCCAATCTTACCACTAATTTCCTATGAAAATCTAGATGATGCCATTGATACGATAGTTAAAAGACCTAATCCCTTAGCTTTATACCTATTCACTAAAGACTCAGCGACAAAGAAAAAAGTAGTGGCTAAAGTTAAGTTTGGAGGAGGCTGCATAAATGATACGATAGTACATGTGGCAACTTCAAATATGGGATTTGGCGGCGTTGGAGAAAGTGGCATGGGGAACTATCATGGTAAAGCGAGCTTTGATACCTTTACCCATTACAAATCAATAGTAGATAAACATAACTTTATAGATATACCCCTTAGATATCCACCGTACACAAAAGCAAAAAAGAAGATACTTAGTAAAGTGATGTAGATCCTTGGAGGAAAAGATTTATGAAATGGGCAATCCTATTATTATTATTCATTGCAATAATATTATTCATTGCATTTAGACTGTTAAAAAGATCAGTAAATCCAGAAAGACTTACAACTGAAGAATCAATAAAAATTGAAAAAAGTCATGGCACATTGGATGGTTATAAAGAATTAGAAAAAAAGGAATATATAATTAAATCTTATGATGGTTATGAGCTTCATGCCACATATATACCAAATGATTCAAAAAAAATAGTAATCATAACTCATGGGCATATTTGCACAAGATGGTGCAGTGTAAAATATGTGATGCTATTTAGAAAACTTGGGTACGGAGCAGTTATCTATGATAATAGAGGTCATGGTGAAAATGTAAGAACATTTATGACATTAGGACTAAAGGAAAGCAAAGATCTATTATCAGTAATAAAAGACACAAGGCTCAAATATGGAAAAGACCTATTTATAGGTCTTCATGGAGAATCCATGGGATCCGCAATAAGTAATATGGCCCTTGAATATAATCCAAAAGTTAAATTTGTAGTTTCTGACTGTGGATATGCAGATTTTATAAAAACAGGGAAAGACTTTGCACTTTCGGAATATCATCTGTTTGGATTTTTTGTATATCTAGCTAATATCATGTGCAAGTTAATTTATAAATTTGACTTAAGGGACGTGAGACCTATTGATGCTATTTCGAAGAATGAAGTACCTATATGCTTTATTCATGGAAACCAAGATACGCTAATTAATAAGATAAATGCAGAATTCTTATTTCAAGCAAATGTTGGATATAAAGAAATCCACATATTTGATGGGGCTAAACATGCAAGTTCTTATTTCAAAAATCCAGATAAATACTATGAAATCATAAAGGATTTTGTAAGTAAGGTTGAAAAAAATAATAAAAGCATATATTAGAAAGAGGTGTTCTATATGAAACAAGCTGTAATATATTTTTCAGTAACTAATAACACCAAAAAAGTTGCTGAAGTAATAGGCAAAGAAGTAGATGGCGATGTAATTATGGTGGAGCTAGAAAAACCATATACTAAAGTATCATTGATTCTTAAAGGAATGTTCCAAGTTTTCAGAAAGTCTTGCCCTAAGATAATTAATGAAATTGATTTTAATGCATACGATAGGATATATATTGGAACTCCAGTTTGGGGAGGAACTAATGTACCGCCTATTAATACTGTTTTAAAGAATTTTGATTATGAAGGAAAAGAAGTATTGTTTTTTTGCACCCATAAAGGTGGACCTGGAAAAATATTTGAAAATATGAGAAATAACCTAAATGGAGGTAAAGTTTTGGGTGAAAAAGATTTCCAAGATCCTTTGGCCAATGAAAACATTAAAAATGATGTAGCTGAATGGGTTTCGTTAGTTAAAATCAGAAAGGTTGATGAGTAATGGATGAAAATTTGTTGTTATGGATACAAGACATTTTTGTAAGTGATACCTTAACATCTGTTTTTTCGTTTATAACTAATTTAGGGAATATTGGAATGATTTGGATAGCCTTATCTATAGGGTTATTACTTTTTAAGAAAACTAGACCAATTGGTATAATGGTGGTTTTAGCTTTAGTATCTTCCTATATAATTAACAACCTAATATTAAAAAATATAATAATGAGAATTAGACCCTATGAAGTTGTTCCTGAAGTAAAGCTTTTAATTGAAGCTCAAAAAGATTATTCATTTCCTTCGGGACATGCATCAAGTTCCTTTGCTGCTGCAGTGGCAGCTATGAAGGGGATTAGAATAATGGGATACTATGATAAGTACAAATGGTCATATTATCTGATATTAGCTTTAGCTATATTAATTGCTTTTTCAAGGTTATATCTTGGAGTACATTATCCGACAGATGTAATCGTTGGGATACTTAGTGGAATAATTATAGGTCTATTTGTATGGAAGCTTCCTTTGGGAAAAACTTTGCTTTAACTTGTTTATACCTACTTATGGCATAGGATATAATGTAATTGCAATATAAAATTAAGTGTGATAAACTCAAAATATATTAAAAGGAGGGTACGATATGAAAGCAGTAGCAACAGATAATGCCCCTAAAGCGATAGGAGCTTATTCCCAGGGGTTAGATCTAGGGAACATGATTTTTACATCAGGGCAACTTCCGATTGATCCCAAAACAGGAGAAATGCCAGAGGATGTAAAAGATCAGGCAGCTCAATCATTAAAAAATGTAAAAGCTATAGTAGAAGCCGCTGGAAGTGATATGAGCAAATTAGTTAAAGTGGTAATATTCCTTCAAAACATAAATGATTTTGCAGCAGTAAACGAAGTATATTCTACATTTTTAGAAGAACCATATCCAGCACGCTCTTGTGTAGAAGTAGGGAATGTTCCTAAAGGAGCTTTGCTAGAGATAGAAGCGATTGCAATAAAATGAGAATATTTGTAAATGCTTGTGTGCATGTGGGAGAAGGCTCACGAACAAAAGAATTGGCCGAACACTATTTAAATAGTTCAGGCGGTTACTATGAAACCATTGATATTTCATCGGGTGAAATAAAAGGACTTTCCGAAAGCGAATTAAAAGAGCGAAGTGAATTAGTGGATAATGGTGATTATAGCGATTCCATGTTTAGTATGGCAAAGAAGATTGCGTTAGCAGATGAAATTGTAATAGCTGCGCCTTATTGGGACTTGTCTTTCCCCGCCGCATTAAAGGCTTTTGTAGAAAGAATATTTGTTCAAGGTATAACTTTTGACTATATTAACGACAGACCTTCTGGCTTATGCAGAGGTAAAAGAATAGTATATATCACAACTGCCGGAGGATATATTGGTGAAAATAATTTTGGAGGTGAATACATTGAAGGCTCATTTAAATTCCTTGGTGTAGAAAGCTTCATACAATACCAAGCAGAAGGTTTAGATGTGATAGGAAATGATTCAAAACAAATACTAGAAAAAGCAAAGAGTGCAATTATTGTTTAATTGCACTCTCTATTTATAATTTCAATAGTCTTATTTATAAAATCTTCATTTAATAATTCTTTGTTTCCCAGTAGATTTTGAATGATTATTCCATCTATTAAAGTTAACAATAACCATCCATAATAATCTGCTTGTTCTTTATCCATTAAAGTGCTTCTTTCATAAATTTTTTCAGAGAATATAGTTTTAAAAGTCATATATTTTTTTATAAGCTTATCTTTAAGCTCGGTATTCCCTGCTACGGCATCCATTACTAAATGAAATCTCAAATTCTTTTCTGGTTCATCTATTCCACCTTTTAAGCTAAAATAAAGTAATCTTGGTAGGGATGTATCCTTGTCTTTGTTATCAACCCATTTAATAAGATCACCATATAATTGGTTTAGATAACTATCTGCAATATCATAAAGCAAGTCATCTTTCGAGTTATAGTAATAGTAAATGCTACCCTTGGAAATACCAGAACTTTTAGCTATTTGGGACAAGGATATTTCATTGAATGATTTTTCCTGTAGCATTTTATATGCTGTATTTAATATTTTATCTCTAATATTATCATTTTTAGGCGCTGCCATAAATCCCTCCAACGTATTGAAAAATATTTTCTATAGTAGTATAATAACATTAGTTAGTCGGTCGGTCAACTTAAAAATGGAGATAACTATGAATGTCAATAATAAACTTTATAAAAAATACAATGGAAAAGTTAAAGCTAGTTGGGGAAATGATAAAATAATACTTACTGGAAATGTAAATACTTGGACTGAAAAAGTTGAAGCTGGACTTTTAGTCTCAAAAGCAGGAAGTAAAATACATGTGGTGAACGATATATCTTGCAATGAAGAAAAAGAAGAGGAAATGTTGATTTCCAATTTGAAGGATGAAGCCTTAGATGGCGAAAACATGGATGTTTTAGTAATAGGTGGCGGAGTAGTTGGCTGTGCCATACTTAGAGAACTTTCCAAATATGATGTTAAGACTATTTTAGTTGAAAAGGAGTATGATGTTGCACTACATGCATCATCTAGAAATGATGGCATGGTGCATCCTGGACTTGATATAAAACCGGGGTTATTAAAAAAGAAGCTTAATAATAAAGGTAATAAAATGTATGATGAATTATGCGAAGAATTAAATGTAAAATTTGAAAGGTTTGGCCAATATCTTTGTTTGAAATACAGGTTATTATATATACCAGCGCTCTTTTCTTTGATATATTTTAATCTAACAGCTGCAGGGAAAACCCAATTTTTAGGTAGGAAAAAGCTCCTAAAAAGAGAACCCATGGTTTCTGATGAAGCAAAATGTGCCCTTTACTTTGGTGGTGCAGGGTCGGTATGTCCATATAACCTTACCATAGCATTAGCTGAAAATGCCATTGAAAATGGTGCTAAAGTTTCTCTTGATACGGCAGTTTTAGGTATGGAAGTAAAAGATAAAAAAATTAAATGTGTCAATACAAATAGAGGGAAAATATATCCAAAGGTTGTAATAAATGCAGCTGGAGTATTTAGTGAAGATGTAGCCTATATGGCAGGTGATAGGTTTTTTTCCCTACACCCAAGGAAAGGTACTAATTCCATATTGGATAAGGAAGCAAAAAAGAATATAAATACCATATATTCACTACTTGGTGAAATATCAAAAAATAGCCACACAAAGGGTGGCGGAGTAGTATCTACGGTAGATGGGAATGTACTTGTAGGGCCAAATGCCATTGAAACATACGAAAAGGAAAATTTTGAAACAGATAAAGAAAGTATAGACGAAGTATTTTCTAAGCAAAAAAAAGCCGCTTATTGGCTCAATGAAAGAGATATTATTACGTACTTTACAGGGGTTAGAGCGGCAACTTATGAAGAAGACTTTATAGTTGAAAAAGGCAGAAATGTAGATAACATTATACATGCAGCCGGAATACAGTCCCCTGGACTAACAGCTGCTCCTGCTATAGCAGTGGAGATAGTAAATATATTAGAAAAGATGATGCCAGATATTAATAAAAAAAGTGAATTCAAGAATAACTTAAGTAAATATCCCCATGTAAGTGAAATGGGTTATGAAGAGAGAATAGAGCTAATTAATCAAAACCCTGATTATGGAGAAATAGTATGCAGGTGTGAAGAAGTCAGTAAAGGTGAAATATTAGATGCCATGAGAAGACCCCTTGAATGCTATACAGTGGATGGTATAAAAAGAAGAACGAGACCTGGAATGGGTAGATGTCAAGGTGGATTTTGCGGACCACAAGTAGTAAAACTCATAAGTGAAGAATTAGGGATAGAATTAAATAAAGTCCGTAAAGGCTATGAAAATAGCAAAGTATTGGCAGGTGAAAAAAATGAAATATGATGTAATGGTAATAGGCGGAGGTCCAGCTGGAATGGCGGCTGCTTTATCGGCTGAAAGGGAAGGTGCTAAAGTTCTATTAATTGAAAGAGAGGAGCGATTAGGGGGAGTATTAAAACAATGCATACATGATGGTTTTGGTGTTATTAGATTTGGAGAGAAACTATCTGGCTGTGAATATGCCAGTAGATTTATTGACGATATAAAAAAGAGTAATGTGGAATTGATGCTAAGAACCTTTGTTTCTAAGGTTATTAAAGCTGAAGAAATATATAAACTGGTATTAAGTAGTAAAGATGGAATGAAGGAAATTTTCACAGATAAAATAGTATTTGCAACAGGTTGCAGGGAGAGAACCCCGAGGCAAATTGCTATTCACGGCACGAGGCCAGCCGGAGTTTATACAGCAGGAACCGCGCAGTACTATATAAATATTATGGGAATGCTTCCTGGTAAAAACTGTGTGATACTAGGTTCTGGAGATATAGGGCTCATAATGGCAAGAAGGCTGACACTGGAAGGGGCCAGGGTATTAGGTGTATATGAAGCTAAAGATGAACCCAGTGGACTAACAAGGAACATATTCCAGTGTTTAGAGGACTTTGATATTCCTCTTCATTTATCTCATACGGTAACTAGGCTTCACGGAAGGGATAGATTAGAGGGAGTTACAATATGTGAAGTAGATAAAAATATGAACCCTATATTAGGCACTGAAGAATATGTTGGTTGCGATACTTTAATCGTTTCTGTGGGGTTAATACCGGAAAATGAAATTCCAAAAACTTTAGA
>Ga0102928_1000301_pt1 | contig 31373 bp, 24 predicted proteins | sample SalPonR1_B_D1_MG_FD_78504 | JGI IMG/M metagenome (GOLD analysis project Ga0102928, IMG submission 78504) | Salt pond soil microbial communities from South San Francisco under conditions of wetland restoration - Salt Pond MetaG R1_B_D1_MG | ecosystem: Environmental > Aquatic > Marine > Intertidal...
CAGAAAAGCGATGGAAGACAGGGCCCGGGAAATCAATACCTGTATCGGCTGCAACCAGGCCTGCCTTGACCACACCTTTGCCGGCAAGCTCACCTCCTGCCTGGTGAATCCGCGGGCCTGTCATGAAACCGAGCTCAATTATGTCCGGACCGCGGCGCCGGAAAACATTGCCGTTGTTGGCGGGGGCCCGGCCGGTCTGGCGTTTGCAACCGTTGCGGCGGAGCGTGGCCATCACGTCACCCTGTTTGATGATGGCAGGGAAATCGGCGGGCAGTTCAACCTGGCCAAACTGATTCCGGGTAAGGAAGAGTTTTACGAAACCCTGCGTTATTACCGGGTAATGTTGGCCAGGTACGGTGTCGATGTACGTCTGAACAACCGGGTGACAGCGCAGGACCTGAAGGCCGGCAGCTATGACCGCGTCGTGCTGGCAACCGGCGTAAAGCCAAGAACACCGGACATTGAGGGCATTGATCATCCAAAAGTGATTAGTTATCTGGACGCCCTGCTTGAACGTAAACCGGTGGGGCAGAAAGTGGCTGTTATCGGTGCCGGCGGGATCGGTTTTGATGTCTCCGAGTACATTGTTCACAAGGGCACCTCGGCCGCGCTCGACCCGGAGCATTTCATGCGGGAGTGGGGCGTGGACCTTACGGTGCAGCATCGCGGCGGTATCAAGGGCATGACACCGGAACTGCCTGAGCCGGCACGTGAGGTGTATCTGCTCCAGCGCAGAACCTCGAAAGTGGGCAAGAATCTTGGCAAGACCACGGGCTGGATTCACCGGACCTCTCTCAAGCACCGCCAGGTGCAGATGGTGCCCGGCGTCAGCTACCGCAGGATTGATGACCAGGGCCTGCACGTGACCATCACCCCCAAAGACGCCGCTCAGGGCGAAGACCGGATATTGGCGGTAGACACAGTGATTATCTGTGCCGGTCAGGATCCGCTTCGCGAACTGCAGCAGGAGCTTGAAAGCGCAGGGGTCAGGGTTCACCTGATCGGCGGCGCCGATGTTGCTGCGGAACTGGACGCCAAACGCGCAATTGACCAGGGCAGCCGACTGGCGGCAGAAATATGACGCGCCGGCTGATAAAAATACCGGGGCCGATCACAAATTGGCGCCAATTCACTGTGTTAGCCGGTTGTTGACCGGCTAGACTGTTATCCGCGTATTATGTAGTCGTTTTCTGGTTAGCGGGAGTGTGCAATGGCGTCTGCCGAAATGGTAGGTGACAATTATTCGGCCGTCTTTTTTATGGACGGCAGCGACGTGTCCCGACAGATGCGGTTTTCAGAATTCGAGACGTTTCTGGATGGCTACGTAGGCCTGTCTGACCTGGCAGATACTGATGTAAAAGCCGTTTTTGCGGTGGTAAGTCCTGAACTCGAGATCCGCTCGCTGGTGTTTTTCCGCATTTATTTTGATGATGAAGGCCAGGCAGACGTCTACTGGAACATGCCCATTGAGCAACTCGCAATGAAGGGCGCCAAGGGCCCGGACCTTGGCGGTGGGCCGATCAGGCTGGTCTGCCGCAGCCAATGCCCTGAGTCCGCGAATGCGGATGCACTCTGGGACCCGAACATGGCCCCGGGCCACAATCATTTCCAGTCCATCCGTCGTGCGGTGGAGGCCAACGGTCTCAAGTTCCGTAAGGCTGATCCGCCCTCGGAAGAAAACATCCCGGTTCTTGCTGCCGACCCGGCGGATGTCGCCACCGATCGCGCCCGCCTCGCCCAGTTGATCCGTGAACAGCGGCTACGCATCAAAACCCTTCAGAGCGTTCATCGGGATGCGCTATCAGAGCTGCAGCGGGAAAACCGCCATGAGCTCCAGGCCCTGCGTAATGAAATGGCGGAACTGCAGCAGCGTTATGAGCGCCAGAAGCTCAGTAACGAGCAACTCATGATCCGCCTGGCCGAGCGTAACGAACAGTACCTGGAAATGCAGGAACAGATCAACGCGGAAGCGACCAGCAACAGCAGGGAAGGTGCGGCATCAGACGCCGAGGCTGTGCTGCTGAAGGAACAGCTGGAGCGGCGTCAGCGCGAGCTGGAACTGCGCGACGAGAAAATCGTGGCGCTGGAGCAGGAAAATTACGATTTGCGCCACCAGACGCCGCCGGAGAATTCGGTGATGGAGCATCTGCAGCATCAATCAGTGTTTCTGGTGGCCTATCATCCGGGTATCGGGCACGTTACCCTTCCCTACAGTGATATTGAATCCTATTTCCGGAATCCGGTGGCCTATGCCGCCGGTCGGTGCGGAATGAACGAGCCAGCCTATCGGGAGTGGCTGGAACACCATGAGCACCCGGTGTGCCAGCATGAAAGTGATAGCGGTGCGAAGTGCGAGGAGCCGGTGATGCGGGTCAGCCAGCCGTCAGAATTCCGCCCCGGCGTGGACGACCGCTGTGAACACCATCAACTGGTCGAGTCCCATAGCTGACAACCGTCCCCAGGCAGAGACCCACAGGAAGTTTCATGGAACAGTTCAGGAACATCGGCATTATTGGCCGCATGGGCAGTGCGCAAGTAATCGAGACCCTGTGGCAGCTTAAACAGTACCTGCTCAACAATAATTATCAGGTGATCATCGAGGATGACACTTCTACCATGCTGCCCGGCCACGGTCTTCAGGTTGCCAGCAAGAAACTGCTGGGTGAGATCTGTGATCTGGTTATTGTGGTGGGCGGTGACGGCAGCCTGCTGGGCGCTTCCCGTGAGCTGGCCAAGTCCAAGATTCCCCTGTTGGGCGTGAACCGGGGCAGACTCGGGTTTCTGACGGATATTTCGCCGTCGGATCTTGAGGAACGCCTTGCCAGGGTACTTCAGGGCGAATACATCGAGGAATCCCGCTTTCTGCTGGACGGCCATGTTGAACGTAACGGCCAGCCACTGGGGTTCGGAACGGCCCTCAACGACGTGGTGCTGCACCCCGGTAAATCCACCCGGATGATCGGCTTTGATCTCTATATTGATGGTCACTTTGTCTACAGCCAGCGTTCTGACGGCCTGATCGTGTCAACTCCGACCGGCTCCACAGCCTACTCCCTCTCTGCTGGCGGACCTATCATGCATCCCAAACTGGATGCGGTGGTACTGGTTCCGATGTGTCCCCACACTTTAAGCAGCCGGCCAATCGTGGTTGACGGTAAAAGCGAGATCAAGCTGGTCGTCGGGGAAACCAACAAGACCTACCCCCAGATCAGTTTTGATGGCCAGATGAACTTTGCCTGCGCCCCCGGAGATATTATCAGGATAACCAAGAAACCATTTAAAATCAGACTTATACATCCGGCCGATCATAATTTTTACGCCACCTGTCGGGATAAGCTGGGTTGGGCCAGCGAAATCGCAGAGAGTTGAACATGGCACGACATCAGACCGGCGCGAGCCGCGGCTACGACATAATTGGCGACATCCACGGCTGTGCCAACACCCTGGTACGGTTACTCGACCAGATGGGTTACCGTAAACGCAACGGGATTTACCAGCACGATACCCGCCAGGCCATCTTTATCGGTGATATTATTGACCGTGGCCCGCGTATCCGGGAGTCCCTGCATCTGGTACGGGACATGGTAGAGCACGGTGCGGCGCGAATAGTCATGGGCAATCACGAGTACAACGCGCTTGGCTACTGCACCCGTGCCCGGCCCGGCAGTGGGAAGAAATGGTTGCGGGAACACAACCCCCGCCACGACCGGCTGATCCGCGAGACCATGGCGGAGTTTGAACATTACCCCCATGAATGGAACGATTTCCTCGAGTGGTTCTACACCATTCCCCTGTTTATCGACGAGCCGGATTTCCGCGCGGTCCATGCCTGCTGGGACAACAGTCTGATCGAAAAATTCAAGGCCCGGCAGGGTGGGGCGTGCATTGATGATGATTTCCTGCACGCCTCGGCTGCCATTGAATCGTTTGCCGGCCAGGTGATGGACACGCTTCTGCGCGGCACCGACCTGCGCCTGCCCCAGGGTGTCAAAATTACCGGCCGGGACGGCTATGTGCGTGAATTCTTTCGTACCAAGTTCTGGTGCGATCATCCGGAAACCTACGCCGACGTCGTGTTCCAGCCTGACCCACTGCCGGAGCATGTGGCCGATCGCGAGCTGACGGAACATGAGCTCGGGCAGCTTTGCAGCTATCCGGCGGCTGCACCGCCGGTTTTCGTCGGGCATTACTGGATGGAAGGTGAGCCTGCGCCGCTGAAGCATAATGTCGCCTGTATCGACTACAGCGCAGTCAAGTACGGCAAGCTGGTGGCCTATCGCCTGGATGGCGAGCAACACCTGTCCCGGGACAAGTTTGTCTGGGTGGATGTGGAGCGGCTGGAACAATCCGACTACCCGGTCAGTGAAGACAGCATAGCGAGGTGAGATTTGTACCGTGTTAAGCAGGTTGAAGCCGGCACCGACCTCGCCGGGTTCAGTCGGTGGCTGAAAGAGCAGAATGTGCGGCACCGCATCACTGAAGAGGATGGCGGTCAGGTACTCTGGCTGGAAAATCCCGATCATGCCGAGCCCGTATTGCAGGCCCTGGATCGCTTTCTGAGTGAGCCAGAGCTGCGGGCGCAGGTCAACGAGCTTGTCGACTCACCGGTATTCGTCAGCGGCCGCTGGCAGCCCCAGCCCCGTCATGCGCCTTTGGTGTTGACGCTGATCATTATTGCCGCCTTTGTGGCATGGTTTACGGGGTTTGGCCAGAATACCCTGTCCACCTATCTGACCATGACCGATCCCCGGGTTCATGACTTCGGCACCTTCGCCGCGCGGGTTCAGGCACTGCTTGCCACCCTTGGCAATGGCGAAATCTGGCGTTTGTTGTCGCCGGATTTCCTGCATTTCAGCTGGATGCATATCATCTTCAATTCGGTCATGCTCTGGTTTCTGGGCAGCCAGATTGAATGGTTTGATGGTCGCCAGCGGCTGCTGGTCCTGTTTATCGTGGTCAGCGTACTGTCAAACGGATTCCAGTACCTGATGTCCGGGCCGCTGTTCGGCGGCTTGTCCGGAGTGGTTTACGGTATTCTCGGCTATTGCTGGCTAAGTCAGCGATGGCGGCCCAGGTTCCAGTTTCCGCCTGCGCTGATCACTTTTGCGGTGGCGTGGATGGCGCTGGGTTATACGCCGTTATCGGAGATCCTGGGTCTGGGTCGTATGGCCAACGAGGCGCACCTGGGTGGATTCCTGGCAGGGCTGGCACTTGCCCTGATTCTGCCGGTACCAAAAAAAGCCCCACCAAAAGGTGGGGCATGAAGGAGCGTGTAAGCTCTGATGAGAGAGACCAAATGGGCTTTCCTCATTCGGTAATGGAATGATAATAATTTGCATTTGTGTTCGTCAACAGTTTTCTGGATTTTTTTAATCCCTTTGTGAACGGGAGAGCGGAATGACCTACGAAGAGCTGATTCAACGGCTGGATCCTTCGGTCTATCAGAACCTGAAGCAGTCTCTGGCGCTTGGCAAATGGCCGGATGGCCGCAAGCTGACCCCGGAACAGCGCAGCATCTGCATGGAGGCCATTATCTATTACGAGGAGCACCACCAGGTGCCGGAGCACCAGCGGGTGGGTTACCTGGACCGGGGGAAAAAAGCCGGAACCAGCTGTGACCCGCGCGGATCCGGGGCATCGAACGGAAGCGCAGGCGACCCCTCTCAGTACGTCGAGGTAAAATCTTGACCGCAGTGGTTGATGTCAGCGGCCGGCTCAGGAAAATGCCGGCTGAGGCAGATAGCCCGGTGAGCTATAGTCTGCTACTGGGCGAAACCCGGTTGCCGCTGAATGAGTTTCTGGGTTATCCGTTACGGCTGGATTTTGACGGCGTGATCCGCTGCATAAACTGTGATCGCAAAACCGGAAAAAGCTTCAGTCAGGGGTTCTGTTTTCCATGCTTTAAAAAGCTGGCGGCCTGCGATACCTGTATCATGAGCCCGGAAAAGTGCCACTATTATCAGGGCACCTGCCGCGAGCCGGAGTGGGGCGAAACTCACTGCATGATCGAACACCTGGTCTACCTGGCCAACTCCTCCGGCCTGAAAGTCGGAATTACCCGGGGCACCCAGGTCCCGACCCGCTGGATTGATCAGGGCGCGGTGGGGGCAATCCCGATGATTCGTGTAGCGACCCGCCAGCTTGCCGGGTTTGTTGAGGTGGCGTGCAAAAAGCATGTGGCGGACCGCACCAACTGGCGCACCATGCTGAAGGGGGAAGTGCCGCAAGTGGATCTGGCGGAAGAGCGTGAGCGCCTGCTGGAACTGATCCGGGATGAGCTCGCAGCGCTGCGGTCAGAACACGGCGACGAGGCCATTCGACCGGTCCGCGAAGACGTGCTGGCGCTGGACTATCCGGTGGAGGTCTGGCCGGACAAGGTGAAAACACACAATCTGGACAAGGCGTTGATGGCCGAGGGTGTGCTTCAGGGCATCAAGGGGCAGTATCTGATCCTAGATACCGGCGTCATCAACATCCGGAAATACACCGGTTATGAAGTCCGCTTCCGGGTGTTTCCGAACTAACGAATTTCAGGCAAGGGCAAATCAAGCTATGCGTACCAGTCAGCCGCAAACCATCTATCTGAAAGACTACAAGGTTCCCGCTTTCGTTGTGGACCATGTGGATCTGCGATTTGAACTGTTCGAAGACGGCGCGCGGGTGCACAGCCTGCTGTCGGTGCGCCGCAACCCGGAAAGCGAGACTGCCGACCGCAACCTGGAACTGGATGGCGACAGCCTGACCCTGGAATCGATACAGCTTGACGGCAAAACCCTGGCGCCGGGCGACTACGACATCCGCGGCGAAAAACTGGTGGTGTCAGCCGTCCCCGATAGCTTCGAACTGGCGGTGGTCACCTGGCTTGAACCCCATAAAAACACCCGGCTGGAAGGGCTTTATAAATCCTCCGGGATGTTCTGCACCCAGTGTGAAGCCCAGGGCTTCCGCTGCATTACCTATTTCCCGGACCGTCCCGATGTTATGGCGCGCTTCCGCACCCGCGTTGAAGCCGACAAAACCGCCTGTCCGGTGCTGCTTTCCAACGGCAACGACGTGGAAAAGGGCGATCTGGAGAACGGTCGCCATTTTGTGACCTGGGAAGACCCCTTTCCCAAGCCCTGCTACCTGTTCGCGCTGGTGGCCGGTGACCTGGCTGAAAAACGGGATTCCTTCCGCACCATGTCCGGCCGCGACATTGACCTGCGAATGTATATCGAGCCGCGCAACGCCGAAAAATGTGACCACGCCCTGGACTCACTCAAGCGCGCCATGCGCTGGGACGAAGAGGTTTATGGCCGTGAGTATGATCTGGATATCTTCATGATTGTGGCGGTAGACGACTTCAACATGGGTGCCATGGAAAACAAGGGCCTGAATATCTTCAATTCGTCCTGTGTGCTGGCCAGCCAGGAAACCGCCACCGATATGGCGTTCCTGCGGATTGAATCCATCGTTGCCCATGAATATTTTCACAACTGGTCGGGTAACCGGGTGACCTGCCGTGACTGGTTCCAGTTAAGCCTTAAAGAGGGCTTCACTGTATTCCGGGATTCCCAGTTCTCTTCCGATATGGGCTCGCCGACGGTCAAACGTATTGAAGATGCGTCCATGCTGCGCACTGCGCAGTTTGCCGAGGATGCGGGCCCCATGGCACATCCGGTGCGGCCGGAATCCTATATGGAGATCACCAACTTCTACACCCTGACCGTCTATGAAAAAGGCTGTGAGGTCGTGGGAATGATCCGGACCCTGCTGGGCGAAGCAATGTTCCGCAAGGGCAGCGATCTGTACTTCGAGCGCCATGACGGCCAGGCGGTTACCACTGACGACTTCGTCCGGGCGATGGAAGATGTCAGTGGCCGTGATCTTGCACAGTTCCGGCTCTGGTACGAACAGGCGGGTACGCCGGAGCTGACCATAGCGGACCATTTTGATCAGGACAGCGGCGTCTACCGGTTGTCGGTCGCCCAATCCATTCCGGACACCCCCGGCCAGACCAACAAAAAGCCCCAGCACATCCCCTTCGCCCTGGGGCTGCTGGGATCCGATGGCGAGCCTCTGCCACTGCGCATGTCCGCGGACGAGCAGGATGCGCCGACGGAACGGGTTCTTGAACTGACCAGGTCAGAGCATTCCTTTGAATTCCACGGCCTCGCGGAGCGCCCGGTACCTTCACTGCTGCGGCACTTCTCCGCGCCGGTCCGGGTGTACTATCCCTGGACCCGGGAACAGCTGACCTTCCTGATGAGTCACGACGTTGACGGTTTTAACCGCTGGGATGCAGGCCAGCGGCTGGCGGTCGATGTTATCAGCGCGCTGGTCACCAAGGGCGAGCGGGAGCCGGTAGACCCCGGACTCATTAAAGCCTACCGCGGCCTTCTGGCCGATGACTCGATTGACCAGGCCCTGGTCGCCAAGATGTTGCAGTTGCCATCAGAGGCCTATCTGATCGAGTTGTCCGACAAGCCCGAGGTTCAGGTCATCCACCGTGCCCGCGAGCGGGTGCTGGGTTGTCTGGTCAGAGAGCTCAGGGATGATCTGCTGGCCTGCTATCATCGCAATACCCTTGCCGGCGACTATCAGGTGACGCCGGAAGCCGTCGCCCGCCGCAGTTTGCGCAATACTGCGCTGGCCTGGCTGCTGCATGTGGATGATGACGAGGCCCGCTCGCTTGCGCTGGCCCAGTACGCAGATGCGGACAATATGACGGATCGGCTCGGGGCGCTGCGATCCCTGGTGGGTTCCGGCTTCGGCGACGATCGTGAAGCCATGCTGGCTGACTTTTACCAGCGTTTCAGACAGGATCCACAGGTTGTTGAGCAATGGTTCTCGGTTCAGGCGGCAGGTAGCCGTACAGGCAGCCTGTCCCAGATCAGGGAGTTGATGCAGCACCCGGCCTTCGACTGGAAGAACCCAAACAAGATACGCTCGGTGATCGGGGCGTTTGCCGGCCAGAACCTGCCAGCGTTTCACGCCGAGGATGGCTCTGGCTACCGGTTTCTGGCCGACCAGGTGTGCCGTCTGGATGACCTCAATCCACAGATTGCGGCCCGGCTGGTGTCCCCGCTTACCCGCTGGCGGAAATTTGCGCCAGTGCATGGCGAGCAGATGCAAGCGGCGCTGGAAACGGTACGGGACAAGCAGGGGTTATCCAGGGATGTCTACGAGGTGGTGCACAAGAGCCTGGCGGGTAAGTGATGGCCAGGGGGCCACAGGATGGCGCACAATCGCAGGTCTGGGCAATGGACAACACCGGCAATTGGTCTAACCTGTTGCCATTGGGTCGTGCAGTTCCGTAAATCAGGATTTCATAACAAGAAAAGCTTTCCTGAAGGCTTTCAGAGATCGTTAAGGTTCCCTGATGAATAATAAAAAAAATGTGCTTCTGGGTAGCCTGCTCGCCTTTTCGGTGTCTGTGTCTGGCTCACCTGCCATGGCGGCTGTCTCCTCCAGCGAGGCAGCAAGGCTGGGCCAGGATCTGACGCCTTTCGGCTCAGTCAGGGCCGGTAATGCGGCGGGAACCATTCCTCCCTGGACTGGCGGTCTGACACCGGAAGACGCCCCTGCCGGTTACCGGGGCAGTGGTCAGCATCACCTCAATCCGTTCCCGGAGGACCAGGTGCTTGTTACCATCACTGCCAGCAATGCCGGGCAGTACGATGAATTTCTGACCGACGGCCTGCGGGCGATGCTGGCTGCCTACCCGGCAACCTTTCGTATTCCCGTCTACCAGAGCCGCCGGACCCATGCGGTGCCGGAACGGGTTGAGGACAATACCCGAGCCAACGCGACAAGCGCGGTCATCGTGGGTGAGGGCGCAGGTATTGATGGCGCCTTCGGGGGCTATCCTTTCCCGATTCTCCACGGCAATAACGAAGAAAAAGCCTGGAAGGTTATCTGGAATCACCTGGTTCGCTGGCGCGGTGTGTCTGTCGCCCGTCGATCCAGTGATGTTGCGGTGCAGACGGATGGCGACTATTCGCTGACAACCTCCCGGCAGGAAGCCTTTTTCAATTTCTATAATCCCGCAGGCAGTGAAGCGACACTGGATAACGTGATTTTCTACTACCTGTCGTTTACCGAGTCCCCACCGCGACTTGCCGGTGGTGCGATTCTGGTCCATGAAACCCTGAACCAGATCATCAATCCCCGTAACGGCTGGGCTTACAACGCCGGCCAGCGTCGTGTGCGGCGGGCGCCCGACCTGGGTTACGACGCCCCGGTTGCAGCGGCAGACAATCTGCGTACCGCTGACGACACCGACATTTTCAACGGTGCTCTTGATCGTTACAACTGGGAATATCAGGGCATGCGCGAAATTTATGTACCTTACAACAATTACCTGCTGAGCCAGGCGGGTACGCCCCATTCCGAAATCCTCGGTGTTGCTCACCTCAATCCGGACCTTACCCGCTGGGAACTTCACCGTGTGCACGTTGTTGAAGCTACCCTGAAAGAGGGTGAACGCCATATCTACGCCAGGCGTCGGTTCTATGTGGACGCAGATAGCTGGAATACCCTGCTGCTGGACCAGTATGATGGTCGCGGTGAGCTCTGGCGTGTCACCTTCGGCATGGCCAAGAACTATTATGAACTTCCCGGCGTCTGGACTGCACTGGATGTTTATCATGACCTTCAGGCGCGTCGTTACCATGTTGTTGGTCTGGATACCGAAGAGCCGACGACCCGGGAGTTCACTGACGAAGTACCGAACCTGCGTTACTATTCTCCGTCGTCCCTTCGTCGCATGAGCGTTCGCTAGGGGCCGGGTAACACTGTTCAACACAACACAATAGGCAAGCTGAATGGCTAAAAGGTTGATGTGCAACACCCTGGGAGCGGCCTGCATTGGCCTGTCAATGGCAATCGCTGCCCCCGCCGTGTTTGCAATGGCAGATATTCTCGAAATTCCGGCCAGGCCCACCGACCTTGCGCCGGTAAATCTCCTTAACGACGCTGATCGCGCAGGGGACAGGATTGTCGCAGCGGGAGAGCGGGGTCACATCATTTTTTCCGACAATGGCGGAGATTCCTGGACCCAGGCCGAGGTGCCGGTATCTGTGACCCTGACCGGTGTCGATTTCGGGACCGGGACCCACGGCTGGGCCGTCGGTCACAGCGGCGTGGTCCTGCACTCGGAAGACGCAGGTGCAACCTGGAAGCTGCAACTGACCGGTATCCGTGCTGCCGAACTGGCGATTGAAACCCGCAAGGAGCAGATTGAAGCCATGGAGGCCCGCATTGAGGAGGCTCCCGAGGAAGAAATCGAAGACCTGGAATGGGAACTTGAAGACCTGATTTTTTCCCTCGAGAACATGCAGGCCGATCTTGAGATTGGTCCGGTGAACCCGTTTCTGGATGTATGGTTTGAAAATGAAAGCCACGGTTTTGTGGTGGGCGCCTATGGCATGATCCTGCGCACGACCGATGGCGGTCAAAGCTGGGAGGACAAGGGTCCACAAATTGATAACCCGCGGAGCTTCCATCTGAACAGTATCACCCGGATCGCCGGTGAAGCACTGATCATTGTCGGTGAAGCGGGGCAGATTTTTGTGTCTGAAGACAACGGAGATACCTGGGAGAGGCGGGAAAGCCCCTATGAAGGCTCCCTGTTTGGTGCCCTGGGTACCGGCAATGAGGACGAAGTTCTGGTTTTCGGGCTTCGTGGCAATACCCTGAAGTCGACCGATCTGGGCGAAACCTGGGAGATTGTGCCTAACGAGGGTGGAGCCACCCTGAATGATGGCGCAGTTGGCAATGACGGGCGCATTATCCTGGTTGGCAACAGTGGTGCGGTGCTGAGCAGCACCGATGGTGGCGAAACCTTCCGGCCCTACTTCCGGGACGACCGGGAAGGGGTTATGGACGTGGTGCCACTATCAGGCACTGAACTCATGATTATTGGCGAAGGCGGCGTGAATTTCACTGACGCCCTTGGCAAGAATTTACAATAACGCCCTGATGCGGCACCAACAGAACGAATTTTAGAGGGGCTTTTTAATGTCGGACCCGAATCATGACAAGGGCGAACATTACATCACCACGCCAAAAGCAGAGCCGCTCCTGGAACGGCTGATCTTCAACAATCGGGCCATCATCCTGCTTGTTTTCTTTTTCCTGACGCTGTTTCTGGGCTATAACGCCATCAAGATCGAGCCGGATGCGAGTTTTGAGCGGATGATTCCGCTTGAACACCCGTATATCGTGAACATGCTCGAGCACCGGGACGACCTTGAAAACCTCGGCAACTTTGTGCGGATCGCGGTAGAAGTCGAGGAAGGCGATATCTTCACCCGGGAATACATGGAGACGCTCAAGCAGATCACCGACGAGGTTTTCTACCTCGACGGTGTTGATCGTTCGGGCCTCAAGTCCCTCTGGACATCCAACGTCCGCTGGGTAGAGGTGACAGAGCAGGGTTTCCAGGGTGGAACGGTCATTCCGGACAACTACGACGGCTCGCCCGAGAGCCTGGAAGCACTCCGTCAGAACGTGTTGCGTTCCAATGAAGTAGGGCGGCTGGTCTCTGATAATTTCAAGTCCACGATCGTTTACGCCCCGCTCTACGAGAAAAATCCGGAAACGGGTGAGCCACTGGATTACGCCGATTTTTCCCGTCAGCTTGAAAAGAAGATCCGTCAGAATTACGAGGCGCAGAATCCGGAAATCGACATTCACATTGTCGGCTTTGCCAAGAAGGTTGGCGACCTGATTGAGGGTATCGGATCGATTGCCTACTTTGCCGGCATTACGATTCTGCTCACCACTTTGCTGTTGTTCTGGTACTCCCGTTGTATCGCCGGAACTCTGGTGCCCGTGTTCACCTCCATTGTTGCTGTTTTCTGGCAGCTCGGTGTCCTGAAGCTGCTGGGCTATGGTCTTGATCCGTATTCGGTCCTTGTGCCCTTCCTGGTGTTTGCCATTGGTATCAGTCATGGCGTCCAGCTGGTCAATGCCATGGCCGTTGAGGCGGCCAAAGGGTTTGATCCGAATACAGCGGCCCGCCTGGCGTTCCGCGCGCTTTACATTCCGGGCATGCTGGCGCTGATTTCTGACGCCTTCGGCTTCCTGACACTGTTGTTTATTGAAATCGATGTCATCCGGGATCTGGCGGTCGCCGCCGGTCTTGGTGTCGCCATCGTGATCGTTACCAACCTGGTCCTTCATCCACTGATCATGTCCTACATCGGCATTACCAGGGGCGGGATACGTAATGTCCAGAAGCGTGGTGAACAGCAGGATCGGAAATGGAAGCTTATGTCCAACTTCGCGAATCCGCGGGTTGCCCCGATTTCTCTGCTGATCGCCGCTATCGGTCTCGGTGTGGGCCTGTATTACAAGCAGGGGCTCAAGGTTGGCGACCTGGACGAGGGTGCACCGGAGCTGCGGGCCGACTCCCGCTATAATCTGGACAACAAGTTCATCATTGATAACTACTCCACCAGTGCGGACGTGTTGGTGGTGATGGTCAAAACCGAAGAGGAGCAGTGTACCCAGTACAACGTTCTTCGCGCCATGGATACCCTGCAGTGGGAATTGCAGAATACTCCGGGTGTTCAGTCATCGGCATCGCTGGCGGATGTGTCCAAGATGGTGACCAAGGCACTGAACGAGGGTAACTGGAAGTGGTACGAGATTTCCCGCAACCAGACCATCATCAATGCCTCTATCCGTGAAGCTCCGGCTGGCCTGATCAACACTAACTGCGACCTGACGCCGGTCCTCGTGTTCCTTGAGGACCACAAAGCGGAAACCCTGGAAACAGTGACCGAGCGTGTTGAGGAATTTGCCAGCAACAACAACACGGATGAGTATACTTTTCTGCTGGCAGCAGGTAACGCCGGTGTTGAGGCCGCGACCAATGACGTGATTTCCGGCGCCAAGAACATGATGCTGCTTTTCGTTTACGGTGTGGTTGCGACCCTGTGCCTGCTTACCTTCCGGTCAGTCCGGGCGGTGCTGTGTATTCTCATCCCACTGGGGCTGACGTCGGTTCTGGCGGAAGCAATCATGGCCGTGTCGGGCATTGGCATCAAGGTTGCCACCCTCCCGGTTATTGCCCTGGGTGTGGGTATAGGTGTCGACTACGGCATCTACATCTATACCAAGCTCGAGAAATTCCTGCTGGAGGGCAAAACGCTTCAGGATGCCTATTTCGAGACTCTGCGTTCGACCGGTAAAGCCGTGATCTTTACCGGTGTCACCCTGGGTCTGGGTGTTGTTACCTGGATTTTCTCGCCTATCAAGTTCCAGGCCGACATGGGCTTCCTGCTGTTCTTCATGTTTATCTGGAACATGGTCGGTTCAATCTGGCTGTTGCCGGCGCTTGCGCGCTTCCTGCTGCGGCCTGACCACATGGTCGCCAGGGCCGGTGGCAGGAAATAGCTGGCCAGAGCCTGATCCGGAAAAGCCCGCATTGCGGGCTTTTTTTGTTTGGTGCGCCAGGCATGGCGCGTAGCGCCTTGACGGGCGCTGTTCCGGTCCAGGTGGTGCTGGCCGGATGACTTGGGGGTGCAAGTCCCCTGTGGACCCGGCAAGGGGAACCACTAGCCGGACGGCAAGGGTGTCTATCGCGAGGTGGAATCTGAAGGAAGCCGCAGGCAAAGCACTGGCCCGACGAACAGGAATCGCATCAGGCGGTCACACCGGGTGAGGCGGCATATATCGTCAAAGCCCAGTACTTGCACGGAAGGTGTGGACGTACATGCGGCGGGCATAAGTGTGAAGGTCACGCGTCTTACCCTGGGAAGTCTGGCTTCCTGCCACAGTGCTATTCATCCCGGAAGGGATGAAGATAGGGAGCCAGAACTCAGCCGAGGTCATAGTAGGTGCGTTACCGCGTACTAAAGGACCGAACATGGTGAGCCGCTAGTAGGCGATGAGTTCTCGTGGTGTGCTTATGAAGACAGAAGTGACCCGGATGGGTCAGGGCATTCAGGAAGGCGCCGGGCGGAACCCGGCAGGTACTGGAGCCCGTGTCGAGGCAGACGCGGGGGCTCACTCGTGGACGAACGCGGAGCCGAACACGCTCATGGAACAGGTGCTTGCGCGCCCGAACCTGATGCGTGCGTATCAGCGGGTGGTGTCCAACAAGGGTGCCGCTGGTGTCGACCAGATGCCGGTCACAACCCTAAAGGGCCACTTGCAACAGCATTGGCCAACGCTGCGAGAGCGGCTGTTGGCCGGAGATTATCATCCTCAGCCGGTACGTCGGGTCAGCATCCCCAAGCCGCAAGGCGGCGAACGGATACTGGGTATTCCGACGGTGCAGGATCGCCTGATCCAGCAAGCACTTCACCAAACGCTGAGCCCGATGCTGGAACCGACCTTTTCGGATCACAGCTACGGGTTCCGCCCTGGACGAAGCGCCCATCAGGCGGTCGAGGCCATGCAAAGGCACATCAACGACGGCCACCGCTGGGTGGTTGATCTGGACCTGGCGCAGTTCTTCGACCGGGTCAACCATGATGTGCTGATGAGCCTGCTGGCTCAACGCATCACGGACCGGCGGATACTCACCCTGATCCGACGTTACCTTCAAGCCGGCATGCTCGAAGGTGGGGCGGTCAGCCCGAGAAGAGAAGGGACGCCGCAAGGCGGCCCCCTCTCCCCCTTGCTCTCCAATGTGCTTCTGACCGAACTGGATCGGGAACTGGAGCGCCGGGGGCACCGGTTCTGCCGCTACGCGGATGACTGCAACATCTACGTGAGCAGCAAAAGAGCTGGTGAGCGGGTTATGGCCAGTATGACCCACTTCCTGGAAACGCGCCTGCGCCTGAAGGTGAACACGGCCAAGAGCGCTGTGGATCGACCGTGGCGTCGCAGCTTTTTGGGTTACAGCATAAGCTGGCACAAACGACAGGTACGACTGAGGATCGCACCAAAGAGCCTGAAGGCTTTTATGACCAAACTGCGCTCGTTGCTGAAACGATCACGAGGGCAGTCGCTGACAACGACCATCTGGAAGCTAAACCCGGTCTTGCGGGGTTGGGCGAACTATTATCGCCTGACGGCCTCGAAACGGTCGGTCGATGCTCTGGATGGCTGGATACGGCGGCGACTCCGCCTGATTCTGTGGCAGCAGTGGAAACGGTCCCGCACGCGGGCCCGACACCTGATGCGGCTTGGTCTGACCGAGCAAAGGGCCTGGATGAGTGCAACGAATGGCCGTGGACCCTGGTGGAATAGCGGCGCCTCTCACATGAACGCGGCGCTGCCCAAGAAGGTGTTCACCGGCCACTCTCTGGTAAGCTTGCTGGATACGATGAACCGGCTTCAGAGCCAACCGTGAACCGCCGTGGTACGGAACCGTATGCCCGGTGGTGTGAGAGGACGGGGGAGGTGACTCCCCCTCCTACTCGATGACCATTAATCAGGCATCCCGCCGATATGTTATTTATCCGCAAACTGGTCTATTTTCAACATGTAGGTCAGGCGACCGCAACGCCTCAGAACGCATAATAAATAACGAAAGGTGATAGTCATGGCACTGAAACAGAACTTTTCCGCATTTGCGGTAGCAGCCGCCGTCAGTTTCGGCGCGGCTTCCACCGCAGTCGATGCCCAGGAACAGACATTCGTTACCATCGGCACAGGTGGCGTCACCGGTGTCTATTACCCGGCAGGCGGTGCTATCTGCCGACTGGTCAATATGGATCGCAAAGAGCATGGAATCCGGTGCTCAACAGAAAGCACCGGTGGCTCGGTGTACAATCTCAATGCCATTCGCCAGGGTGAACTTGATCTGGCCGTGGCCCAGTCCGACTGGCAGTACCATGCCTACAACGGCACCAGCCAGTTTGCAGAAGATGGCCCCAACAGGAAGCTGCGGGCGGTGTTCTCCCTGCACCCGGAGCCGTTTACCGTGGTCGCCAGCAAGGGGTCCGGAATCGAGACATTTGAAGACCTTGCGGGCAAGCGGGTGTCGGTAGGCAACCCGGGTTCCGGACAGCGCGCAACCGCCAAAGTGCTGATGGAAGAAATGGGCTGGACCATGGACAAATTTGCACTGCCGGCAGAACTGAAAGCGTCCGAGCAGTCCCAGGCTCTGTGCGACGGCAATATTGACGCCTTCTTTTACACGGTCGGGCATCCATCCGGCGCGATCAAGGAAGCGACAACCTCCTGTGACAGTGTGCTGGTAGAAGTCGATAACAAGGCGACCCGGAAACTGATCAATGACAATCCCTATTACCGCAAAGCAGTCGTTCCCGGCGGCATGTACCGCGGCAGCGATGATGATATGACAACCTTCGGTGTTGCGGCTACCTTCGTGAGCTCTACGGATGTATCGGAGGAGGTTGTCTATCAGGTAGTGAAAGCGGTGTTTGAAAACTTTGACAGCTTCAAGCGCCTGCATCCGGCCTTTGCCAACCTGCAAAAGGAAGAGATGGTCAGCGACGCACTGAGTGCACCCCTGCACCCGGGCGCTGCCAGATACTATAAGGAAGCTGGCCTGATCGACTGATTCAGTCTCTGACCTGACAGCAGGGCGGGGTGCGGCGTCGGCCCTGCCTTACCCGGTCCGTCATTTTCCGGGATCTGGCCATGACCGGTAGTGAAGGTGATGAAGAGACTGCCATGGACCGAAACAAAGTAAGCGAAGTTCTTCAGACTGAAACCGGGGGCAGGGCAGTGACCGGCCCGGCGGCCGTGGTGCTGTTTGTGGTTCCGTTACTCTGGTCCCTGTTCCAGCTCTGGATAGCCTCGCCGCTGCCCTACATTCTTGAAATCGGGTTGTTCAATTCGACAGAAACCCGTTCAATCCATCTGGCGTTTGCGGTTTTTCTGGCATTTTCGGCGTATCCCATGTTCCGTGGCAAGGATGCAGAACATGTGCCGGTCCATGACTGGATTCTGGCGCTGGTGGCGGCCTTCACGGCCTCATATCTGTTCTTCTTCTACGACGAGCTGGCGAAAAGACCGGGCGCACCCATCACTCAGGATATCGTGGTTGCGGTCTGCGGCATGGTGTTGCTGCTTGAGGCGACGCGCCGGGCGCTGGGTCTGCCCCTGGCGATTGTGGCGGGCGTGTTCATTACCTATGCGATGGCCGGCCCCTATATGCCGGATATGATTTCCCACGGCGGCGCCAGCATCAACAAGCTGGCCTCGCACATGTGGCTGGGGACTGAAGGTGTCTTCGGTGTAGCCCTTGGCGTGTCGACCAGTTTCGTCTTTCTGTTCGTGCTCTTTGGCGCCCTGCTGGAGCGCGCCGGCGCCGGCAACTACTTTATCCAGGTGGCCTACGCCATGCTTGGCCACATGCGTGGTGGCCCGGCCAAGGCGGCTGTTGTTTCCAGTGGTCTGAGCGGAGTCATTTCCGGGTCGTCCATTGCCAACGTTGTCACCACCGGTACCTTTACCATCCCGCTCATGAAACGGGTGGGCTTTCCCGGGACCAAGGCCGGAGCAGTCGAGGTCGCGGCTTCCACCAACGGCCAGCTGACGCCGCCGGTGATGGGCGCCGCGGCCTTTCTGATGGTGGAATACGTGGGTATTTCCTACCTGGAGGTGATCAAGCACGCCATTCTGCCAGCCATGATTTCCTATGTGGCGTTGATCTATATCGTGCACCTTGAGGCCTGCAAGCTGAAGATGAAGGGTATTCAGCGACTGAATCGCCCTACGCTGGCCCAGCGTATGCTTAACTGGGTGGTGATTCTGCTGGGTCTTTGTGTCCTGACCCTTGCGGTTTACTACGGAATCGGCTGGACTAGGGACGTCTTTGGCAGCGCGGCCATGTGGATTCTCGGGCCCTTGCTTGTGCTGGCCTATGTGCTGCTGGTTTATTACGCCACCCGTTTTTCCGACCTTGTGGAAGATGATCCGGAATCCGCAATGGACAAGCTGCCGGAACCGGGCCCCACGGTTAAAACCGGACTCTACTTCCTGCTGCCGGTTGTGGTGCTGATCTGGTGCCTGACCGTGGAGCGGTTTTCCCCCCAGCTCTCCGCCTTCTGGGCGACTGTGTTCATGATCGTTATTGTGCTGACCCAGAGACCGCTTAAAGCGGCTTTCCGGGGCAATGGCGAATTCTCCCGACGGATACCCGAGGGCTTTCATGATCTGGTCCATGCCCTGGTGACCGGCGCCCGGAACATGGTTGGTATCGGTGTGGCAACGGCGACAGCCGGCATTGTGGTGGGCACGGTAACGCTGACCGGTCTCGGTCTGGTGATGACCCAGTTCGTGGAGTTCATCTCCGGCGGTAACCTGCTGCTGATGCTGATCTTTACCGCGTTGATAAGCCTGATCCTGGGCATGGGCCTGCCAACCACCGCAAACTATATTGTGGTCTCGACCCTGATGGCACCGGTGATCGTCACCCTGGGTGCGCAGAACGGGCTGCTGGTGCCATTGATTGCGGTCCACCTGTTCGTGTTCTATTTCGGCATTCTGGCGGATGATACGCCGCCGGTGGGGCTGGCGGCTTATGCCGCCGCCGCCATATCGGGAGCCGATCCGATAAGAACGGGGGTTCAGGGCTTCACCTACGACATCCGCACGGCCATCCTGCCGTTCATGTTTATCTTCAATACCCAGCTGTTGCTGATCGGCCTGAGCGGGTGGTTTGATCTGCTCGTCACCATTGCCAGCGCGGTGACGGCCATGCTGGTGTTTTCTGCCGCCACCCAGGGATACTGGTTTACCAGGAGTTATAAATGGGAAACCGCGCTGCTGCTGCTGATCACATTCACCCTGTTCCGTCCGGGATACTGGTGGGACCGGGTCTATCCCGAAACGGAATTACGCCCCGGCACCGCAATCGAGGAACATGTGAAAGGGGTGCCGGCGGATGGCAATATTGTGATCAAGGCCTCCGGCATGTCGCTGTCCGGCGACGACGTGTCCACCTATCTGCAACTGCCGCTACCCGCAGCAGACTCCCCCCGGCAGCGCCTGGCCCGGGCGGGTCTGGAGCTGTCGGAAAGCGACGGAAGAATGGAGGTGGACTTTGTCGGCTTTGGCAGCCCGGCAGAGGACGCCGGCGTCAGTTTCGGCTGGACCATTGACGCCGTTCAGGTGGAACTGGAACGCCCGCCCAAGGAACTGATGTTCATTCCGGCGCTTATGCTTCTGGGGTTGGTGGCTTTGAGCCAGCTCAGGCGGAGAACGCCGGAAGAAGCCAGCGTAACCTGACACCTTCGGCCTGAGACTAAGCTGAAAGTAAGTAGGCGGACACGTCCATTCAGGACACGCCGTGGATACATCCATGTAGGCTCGGATGCAGCATCCCTGCTGCATACGGTCCTGAATGGACGTGTCCGCCTACTTTCCTGCTCATTGGTATCTGTAAAACCACGCCCGGCATTAACCCGCCGGGCTTTTTTCTGGTAAACTCCCGCGCAACTCGGCCCGTGGTCTGTATCACGGAGAGCCGACGCCATGTGGTCTTTGGTACGGATCACCTCTGAGTTAACAGGAGACAATCATGCCAGTTGTTACTCTGCCTGACGGCAGTCATCGCAGTTTTTCCGAATCAGTCACCGTTCACGATGTTGCCGCCGATATTGGTGCCGGCCTTGCGAAAGCCGCACTGGCGGGTCGCGTGAACGGCACCCTGGTAGACACCAGCTATCCCATTGAAGAAGATGCCGAGCTCGCCATCGTCACCGAGCGGGATGAAGACGGTATTGATGTTATCCGCCACTCCACCGCCCACCTGATGGCAATGGCGGTGCAGGAGCTGTTTCCCGGTGCCCAGGTGACGATTGGCCCGGTGATCGAAAACGGCTTCTATTACGACTTCAAATTCGACCGTCCGTTTACCAACGAAGACCTGAGCCGGATCGAAAAGCGCATGGAAGAGCTGGCAAAGCAGGACATCCCGGTGTCCCGCTCAGTGCTCTCCCGCGATGAGGCCGTCAGACTGTTCAACGACATGGGCGAAGAGTACAAAGTCCGCATTATCGAGGACATACCCGGTGATGAAGACCTGTCCTTTTATCAGCAGGGGGATTTTATCGACCTCTGTCGCGGTCCTCACGTGCCCAGTACCGGCAAGCTCAAAGCCTTCAAACTGACCAAGGTGGCAGGTGCCTACTGGCGCGGTGATACCAGTAACGAGCAGCTCCAGCGCATTTACGGCACGGCCTGGGGCAGTAAAAAAGACCTGAAGGCCTATCTGAACCGGCTGGAAGAAGCGGAAAAGCGTGACCACCGCAAGATCGGCAAGAAACTGAACCTGTTTCACATGCAGGAAGAAGCGCCGGGCATGGTGTTCTGGCATCCGGATGGCTGGTCCCTGTACCAGGAAATCGAGCAGTACCTGCGCCGGAAACAGCACGATTACGGCTACCGGGAAATCCGGACGCCGCAGGTGGTGTCCCGCACACTCTGGGAAAGGTCCGGGCACTGGGACAAGTTCAAGGACGACATGTTTACCACTGAATCCGAGAAACATGATTTCGCCATCAAGCCAATGAACTGTCCGTGTCATATCCAGGTGTTCAATCAGGGTCTCAAAAGTTACAAGGACCTGCCGTTACGGCTGGCCGAATTCGGCTCCTGTCACCGCAATGAAGCGTCCGGCGCATTGCACGGCCTGATGCGGGTGCGCGGATTTACCCAGGACGACGCCCATATCTTCTGTGAAGAGGATGCAATCCAGAGGGAAGTCTCCGATTTCATCGCCATGCTTCACGAAATCTACGCCGACTTCGGGTTTGACCAGATTCTGTACAAGCTTTCGACACGCCCGGAAAAGCGGGTGGGTTCCGACGAGGTCTGGGACAAATCCGAGGCTGCTCTGGAACAGGCGCTGAATCGTGAAGGTGTGGAATGGGAGCTGTTACCGGGCGAAGGTGCGTTCTATGGACCGAAGATCGAGTTTTCCCTGAAGGACTGCATTGGCCGGGTGTGGCAGTGTGGTACCATACAGGTGGATTTTTCGATGCCGGGTCGTCTTGGTGCGCAATATGTCGCGGACAATTCCGAGCGCAAGACGCCGGTTATGCTTCACCGGGCGGTTCTGGGGTCATTTGAGCGGTTTATCGGTATTCTGATTGAAGAATACGAGGGTGCTTTTCCGACCTGGCTGGCGCCAACCCAGATTGCGGTGATGAATATTACCGATAATCAGCGGGATTATTGCCAGAATCTGGCAAAAAAGTGGGATTCTCTCGGGTTCAGGGTTAATGCTGACTTGAGAAACGAGAAGATCGGCTTTAAAATCCGCGAGCATACTATTAACAAAGTACCCTTCCTTGTGGTTGTCGGCGACAAAGAAGTCGAATCAAACTCCGTTGCGGTGAGAACCCGCAAGGGTGAAGATATGGGTACTTTATCGCTGGACGCGTTCGAGCAGCTGATGGCTGGTGAAATTGAGCGCAAAGGCAGGACCAAAACGGAGATCTGATTATTAAACAGCGAGCGAATCGGGGGCGTGCACCAAAAGCGCCGATCAATGAGAATATTGACGCAACTGAAGTCCGTCTTATTGACGCAGAGGGCAACCAGGTCGGCGTAGTGTCGATTGAAGATGCAATCAGGCAGGCAGAAGAAGCGTCTCTTGACCTTGTTCAGGTCACGGATTCCGATCCGATCGTCTGTAAAATAATGGACTACGGCAAGAAAATCTTCGATGAGAAGAAGGCCAAAGCGGCTGCCAAGAAAAAGCAGAAGCAGACGCAGGTCAAAGAGCTCAAGTTCCGACCAGGAACTGAAGAAGGGGATTATCAGGTCAAACTACGCAACCTGGTACGTTTCCTTGAAAACGGGGACCGCGGCAAACTGACGATTCGCTTCCGGGGGCGTGAGATGGCACACCAGGAAATCGGTATGAAGCTCATGAACAAGATTGAAGCGGATATTGAAGATATTGCCCAGGTAGAACAGCGGCCGAAGATGGAAGGCCGGCAGATGACCATGGTAGTGGCTCCCCGCAAGAAGAAGTGAACCTGACATGAAACCGATCCCCCGCGGTCGCGGGGGATTTTTCGTTCAGGGACACATTTATGTCACTAAAAACAGAATGCGGAGTTTTAAAAAATGTCGAAAATGAAAACCAAAAGCGGAGCCACCAAGCGGTTCAAGAAAACCGCCACCGGCTTCAAGCACAAACAGTCCTTCACCAGTCATATCTTGACCAAGAAGAGCCCCAAGCGTAAGCGTCAGCTCCGCGGTACCAAGCTGATTGCCAAGTCTGACGTGGCTTCCATCAAGCGTATGACAGCGTGCTGATTCAGCCGCTCACCATTCCTGTAAAGGTTAAAAGGTAGAAGGATTAAAGTATGGCTCGTGTAAAACGTGGCGTGGTAGCACGTCGTCGTCACAAAAAGATCATGAATCAGGCCAAGGGTTACTATGGTGCGCGCAGCCGCGTCTATCGTGTGGCCAAACAGGCGGTTATCAAGGCCGGTCAGTATGCGTATCGCGACCGTCGTAACCGCAAGCGCTCATTCCGCGCCCTGTGGATTGCCCGTATCAACGCCGGCGCCCGCGCCAACGGTCTTTCCTACAGCCGGCTGATTGCCGGCCTGAAGAAGGCAAACGTAGAAATCGATCGCAAGGTACTGGCCGATCTGGCCATGAACGAGCAGCAGGCGTTTTCCGCCGTTGTTGATACGGCGAAAGCATCCCTGTGATCGTTTAGCAGCCTCCGCTTGTTACTAAGCTGAAAGGAAGTAGGCGAACACGTCCATCCAGGACACGCCGTGAATACGTCCATCTAGGCTCGGATGCAGCATCCATGCCGCATACGTTCCTGAATGGACGTGTCCGCCTACTTTCCTGCTCATTAGTATGAAGGCGTTTTGTGATAGGGGAAGGGCGCGCTCTTCCCCTATTTTTGTTTGGAGTATTCCATTTCCGGATTGGAGCAGGGTCAATGGAAAACCTGGATCAACTCGTTCAGGACGGTCTGAAAGCAGTCGCGGAAGCCGAGGACCTGAAAACGCTGGACCACATCCGCGTTGAATACCTTGGCAAAAAAGGCGTGATTACCCAGCAGGCCAAAACCCTGGGCAAGCTTTCCGCGGCGGAGCGCCCGGCCGCTGGCCAGCGAATCAATGAGGCCAAGGGTCAGGTAGAGCAGGGCATCAGTGCCCGCCGCAACGATCTGGAGCGTCTGGCCCTGGAACAGAAGCTGGCCCGTGAGTCCATTGATGTTACCCTGCCCGGTCGGGGTCAGGAACTGGGTGGATTACATCCGGTGACCCGGACCCTGCAGCGGATCGAACAGTTCTTCAGCCGGGCCGGTTATACGGTGGAGCAGGGGCCGGAAATCGAAGACGATTACCATAACTTCGAGGCCCTTAATATTCCCGGTCATCACCCCGCCCGTGCCATGCACGATACCTTCTACTTCAACCCCGGTACTCTGCTGCGCACTCACACCTCCCCGGTCCAGATCCGTACCATGGAAGCCGGCAAACCGCCCTTTCGGATGATCTGTCCGGGGCGCGTTTATCGCTGTGATTCCGATATGACCCACACTCCCATGTTCCACCAGGTGGAAGGGCTGCTGGTCGAGAAGGACGTCAGTTTTGCCGATCTCAAAAGCACCGTGGAAGAATTTCTGCGGGTGTTTTTCGAACGCGATCTGGAAGTGCGCTTTCGCCCCTCCTACTTTCCCTTTACCGAGCCATCCGCCGAGGTGGACATCGAGTGGGGCCGCGAAGAGGATGGCAGCATCAAATGGCTGGAAGTCATGGGCTGCGGCATGGTTCACCCCAAAGTATTCGAGCACTGCAACATCGACCCGGAGGAATACCGGGGTTTTGCATTCGGCCTTGGCGTTGAGCGGCTGGCCATGCTTCGTTATGGCGTTAATGATCTGCGCATGTTCTTCGAGAACGACCTGCGTTTCCTGCGTCAGTTCCGATAGATCGGCAGCTTCGTCAAGCCCCTGAGTTGACCAAGAATCAAACCGTTAAAAGCTCCAGCACAAGGCAGATACCATGAAATTCAGTGAGCAGTGGCTCCGTGAGTGGGTCAATCCGGCCAACAGTTCCCAGGCATTGATGGACCAGATCACCATGGCGGGTCTGGAAGTGGACGGTGCCGAGCCTGTGGCCGGCAAGTTCAGTGGCGTTGTCGTGGGTGAGGTGGTCGCTGTTGAGCCCCACCCGGATGCTGACAAACTGAGCGTCTGCCAGGTCAGTGATGGCACCAGTCAGGCTCAGGTCGTCTGTGGCGCCGCCAATGTCCGCGAGGGTCTGAAAGCGCCGTTCGCGGTTGTCGGGGCGGTGCTGCCGGGTGATTTCAGAATCAAGAAGGCCAGGCTGAGGGGGCAGCCCTCTGAAGGCATGCTGTGCTCGGAATCCGAACTCGGTTTGTCCGACGATCATCAGGGTTTGATGGAATTGCCGGCCGATGCGCCCGTGGGCGAAGCACTCGACAGCTTTCTGGGCCTTAATGACGTCAGCATTGACGTGGATCTGACCCCCAACCGCAGCGACTGTCTTTCCATCAAGGGCATTGCCCGCGAAGTGGGCGTTCTCAACGGCCTGGTGGCAGAGGGCCCGGAGATCGAAGCAATTGAAGCGGTGCACTCCGAAGTGCCGGACATCGCGGTAAGGGCACCGGAAGGCTGCCCCCGCTACCTCGGGCGTGTTCTGAAAAATGTGAACCTGGACGCACCGACGCCGCTGTGGATGCAGGAAAAGCTGCGTCGTTGTGGCACTCGTTCCATTGATGCGGCCGTGGACGTCACCAACTACGTCATGCTGGAACTGGGCCAGCCCATGCACGCTTTTGATCGCGACGAGATCGAAGGCGGCATTATTGTGAGAATGGCGGAAACCAACGAGAAACTGGTGCTCCTCGACGGTCAGGAAGTAGAGCTGACTGCCGATACCCTGGTCATCGCCGATCATGCCAAACCCATTGCCATTGCCGGCGTCATGGGCGGCGAACACTCCGGGGTAAGCCCGAAAACCCGGGATCTGGTGCTGGAAGCGGCCTATTTCGACCCGATTACCCTTGCCGGCAAGGCCCGTCAGTACGGCCTGCATACCGATGCCTCACACCGCTTTGAGCGGGGCGTTGACTACACCCTGACGCGTGAGGCAATGGAGCGTGCCACGGCACTGCTGATGGACATTGTTGGCGGCCAGCCGGGTGAAGTAGTGGAAGTGGTCAGCCGGAAGGATCTGCCTGCCGACCGCAGTATCGATCTGCGCGAGCAGCGAGTGGCCGCGGTGCTGGGGGTTGAAATAGACCGAACCACCATCGAGGAGATTCTGACCCGCCTGGGACTGCGCATCGACAAACTGCGCAAAGATGGCTGGCTGGTTCATGTGCCCGGGTTCCGCCCGGATATCAGCATCGAAGAAGATCTGATTGAAGAAATCGGTCGCATTTACGGCTACAACAACCTGCCGGTGACCGAACCCACCGGCGCCCTCGGTTTGCGGCCGCAAAGCGAGGCGGTGCGCCCGGTCTCCGCCATCCAGAAGTATTTTGTTGACTGCGGCTATCAGGAAGCCATTACCTACAGCTTCGTCGACCCGAAGGTGCAGGCCCTGGTGAATCCGGATGAGTCGGGCATTGCCCTGGCAAATCCGATATCTTCAGATCTGTCGGTGATGCGAACCAGCCTGTGGAGCGGCCTGCTGAAAACCGTGGGCTACAACCAGAACCGTCAGCAGTCACGCATCCGCCTGTTCGAGACCGGCCTCAAATTCCGGAGCGACGGCGGCGCCATCGACCAGCAGCCGATGCTTGCCGGTGTGGTGGTGGGCAATCAGCTACCCGAAAACTGGGCGAACGGTCGCAGAACCGCCGACTTTTTTGATGTAAAAGGGGAGTTGGAAGGTCTGTTCCGGATGCTGGGTATCGACATACAGTTTGCGCCCGGGCAGCACCCGGCGCTGCATCCGGGGCAGACCGCGGAACTGATCAGGGACGGCCAGCACGTGGGCTGGCTGGGAACACTTCATCCGCAAGTACAGAAAACGCTTGAACTTGTTGGCACCATTCTGATGTTTGAGCTATTCTTGAACTCGATAGTTTCCGGATATGTGCCTAATTTCAAAGCTATTTCGAAATTCCCGGAAGTTCGGCGGGATCTGGCAATCGTAATCGGAAGCGGGCTGGGGTTTGCAGACGTTGAGCGTGTCGCCAAAACGCACGCCGGAGATAACCTGACAGCATTGCGTGCGTTCGATGTCTATGAGGGTGAAAGCCTGGGCGAGGGTAACCGCAGCCTTGCCCTCAGTCTGTTCTGGCAGCATCCTGAACGCACACTTAATGAGGAAGAGGTGCACTCACTCTTCACCGGTGTGATTGACGCACTGCAGAAGGAGTTGGGGGCAAAACTGAGGAGCTGACCAATGACGGCCTTGACGAAAGCGGAAATGGCGGAACGTCTGTACGAGGAACTGGGTCTGAATAAACGTGAGGCCAAGGAGATGGTCGAAGCCTTTTTCGATGAGATCAGGGGCGCTCTGAGCCACAATGAGCAGGTCAAGCTCTCCGGTTTCGGCAACTTCGATCTGCGTGATAAAAAACAGCGGCCCGGCAGGAATCCGAAAACCGGCGAAGAAATTCCAATCAGTGCACGGCGGGTGGTTACGTTTCGTCCGGGTCAGAAACTGAAGCAAAAAGTTGAAGCGTATGCTGGAACCCAGTCATAACAATGAGTTGCCCGCCATACCGGGTAAACGCTACTTTACCATTGGCGAGGTCGCAGACCTTTGCGCGGTGAAAGCGCACGTACTGCGTTACTGGGAACAGGAGTTTCCGCAACTGTCGCCGGTCAAGCGTCGTGGCAATCGCCGCTATTACCAGCGGGCGGATGTACTTACCATTCGCCAGATCCGCAGCCTGCTTTACGATCAGGGCTACACCATTGGCGGGGCCAAGCAGAAGCTGAGCAGTCATGAGGTAAAAGACGATACCTCCCAATACAAGCAGATTATCCGGCAGATGATTACCGAGCTTGAGGAAGTCCTGAATGTGCTTAATACGCCGGTGAAGTGACTTGCCTGCAGTAACAGGCATAGTATTTACCGGCGATGCCGCGAGCGCATTCCCGGCGGAAGATTCTTATTGCGGGAGATCACCACCGCAGGCAATCTCGTGCAATTTATCCAGGTCATAATGTTGGATGTTACGCCGGTTTATGCTCAGGATTCCCAGATCATTAAAACGGGAAAATACACGGCTTACGGTTTCCTCAGCCAGCCCCATGTAGCTGCCGATATCAACCCGCTGCATCTGCAAAGTCAGCTCGCCTTTCCTGAAACCGGCACGTTCCATTCTGGTTGCCAGATTGAAGATAAAGGTAGCGATACGCTGATTGGCATTCATTGTGGCCATTGAGTAAATCAGCTCTGTGTCGCTCAATATGATGCGACTCATGAACTTGAGCATTTTTTGCGTAAGTGCCAGACTGGTCTCGGTGTTCTCCCATAACATTGATACCGGAACCAGACACACCGTTCCGGCAGTCAGCGCTTCGGTGGTATAGATGTGGCTTTCCTGGCCAAGACTTTCGAGGCCCAGGATGTCTCCCGGAATATAGAATCCGGTCACCTTTGAACCACCCCCTTCGGTCACCCAATAGGATTCGAAAAACCCGGTCTTGATGAGGTAGATGCCCTCGAAGGGTTGGCCCATTGTAAAGACGGACTCTCCAGGCTGAAAAGTCTGGGTTTGCTGGACTCGCTCGTCGTAATCGGTTAGTCGGCTGTCGTTCAGATCGCCGGCCAGGCACAGTGAACGCCGGCCGCACGAGAAACAATCCGATGCGTTGCGGGTGGGGAGAACGGCGAAGCCGCCTGACATGAGCGAATTCCTTTTGCGTGACATTTCAGGTGCTCCCTTGCGACGAACACAGACTGTTACATTTCTGTTCTACATTCGCAATCTTTCAAAGCTGTCTAACGCCTACATCCTTAAAATAACACGAGTAATTCACGAGAAGTCTTTCGCTTCCAGTTCCGCGCTGCCCTGCTCTAGTGTCCCTTAACAAAAGTTCGTCGAATATTGACTGATTAACGGCTATAATTGCAGAAAACGTCAAGGGAGGTTCTGCAATGAGTCGACCGGTCAAGCCTTTAACCATGACAGATCAAGAGCGCGACGAACTCAATGCATGGCTCCGTCGTCGGCAAATGCCGGCGGCCGAGCAACAACGAGCACGAATGATTCTGCTCAGCTCAGAGGGTTTGCCCGCCCGGATCATTGGAGAACGAGTGGGTGTGACGGCCGAGACGGTTGGCAAGTGGCGTAAACGTTTTGAGCAGTTCCGGGTGGCCGGACTGACAGATGCCCCCAGAAGTGGTCGTCCCCGCAGTATTGACGACGACAAGGTGACGGATGTGATTAATAAAACACTGCACTCCAAACCCAAAGGTGCGACCCATTGGTCTACCACCCTGATGGCCAAGGAATCCGGGCTTAATGCCATGGCCATCAGCCGAATCTGGAGAGCCTTTGGGTTAAAGCCCCATCGCCTGGAGACCTTTAAGCTGTCGACCGACCCGCACTTTGTGGCCAAGGTCCACGACATTGTCGGGCTGTATATGAACCCGCCTGACCGGGCTCTGGTGTTGTGTGTGGATGAGAAAAGCCAGATACAGGCGCTGAATCGCACTCAGCCAGCGCTTCCCTTGTCCTTTGGCTACTCCGAAACCAGAACGCACGATTACGTTCGTCACGGCACGACGACCTTGTTTGCGGCTCTTGATGTAGCCACCGGGGAAGTGATTGGACGTCTGCACAGGCGACACCGTGCCAAAGAGTTTCTGGCGTTTTTGAATCAGATAGACCGGGAGGTTCCGGAAGATCTGGACGTTCACCTGGTCATGGATAACTACGGCACCCACAAGACCGAAAAGGTGCGGGCCTGGTTTGCTGCCAGGCCCCGGTATCATGTTCATTTCACGCCAACATCGGCATCGTGGGTCAACTTGGTGGAGCGATTCTTTGCCCTGATCTCAGAGCGGTGGATCAAGCGCAACTCGCACCGCAGCACACGTGAGCTGGAGGCTTCGATTAAAGACTACCTTGCAACCTACAATGATGACCCCAAGCCTTTTATCTGGCATAAAACCGCCGATCAAATCATTGGGTCAATTGCGCGTCTTTCCGATAAACTCAATAATAAGACGAACTTTTGTTAAGGGACACTAGTGTCCCGTCTGGTTAATTCGTTGACCTACTGCGAATTAACCGGACGGGACACGACGCTGCCTGACTCTTCAAGATCAACACACGGACTGGTTCCCATGAAAACCGTTTTTTCACCCCTGCACAACCGCCGCAGCGCCAGAACCGAACTGGATGGCGGCGTGCTGATTGCACCCCATGAGAAACCTTCGCGGGCGGAAACCATACTGGGCCGGGTACAACAGCAACAACTGGGGGAAGTTCTCCCACCACAGGAATTTGGCCTGGACCCGGTCCGGCGTGTGCACACCCCGGACTATGTGGATTTTCTCAGGTGCAGCTGGGCCGACTGGGCCGCCGCCGGCAAACCCGGTGAGGCCATTCCCGCGGTCTGGCCCGGCCGGGGGATGCGGCACCGGGTCCCGCAAGACATTGATGGCCGGCTGGGCTATTACAGCTTTGCCGCCGAGACCTCCATCACCGAAGGCACCTGGGAGGCCGCCTGCGCCTCGGCCAATGTTGCGCTGACCGCACAGGCGCTGGTGGCCAATGGCGAACCCGCCGCTTTCGCACTCTGCCGCCCGCCCGGCCACCATGCCCACGCCGACCTGTTCGGTGGCTACTGCTTTTTCAACAACGCCGCCATAGCCGCCCAGGCGTTCCGGGATCAGGGTGCCAGGCGGGTGGCGGTGCTGGACGTGGACTTCCACCACGGCAATGGCACCCAGAGCATTTTTTACCAGCGCAGCGAGGTCCTGACCATCAGCCTGCACGGCGACCCGGATCTGGTATTCCCGCATTTCCTGGGGTTTGAGGACGAAACCGGCGAAGGTTCCGGCGAGGGCTTTAACCTGAATATCATCTATCCACCACGCACACCGTTCAGGGTCTGGCGTGATGGCCTGGCAACCGCCTGCGCACGCATAACCGCTTTCCAGCCGGATGCCCTGGTGATCGCCCTGGGCGTGGACACTTTCGAGGATGACCCGATTTCGTTCTTCAGGCTGACGTCTGCGGATTACCTGCTGATGGGGGAAAGGATAGGCGAACTGAACCTGCCGACGCTGTTTACCATGGAAGGCGGCTACGATGTCGATGCCATCGGCGTGAATGTGGTGAACGTCCTGAAAGGTTTCGAACGGGCCTAGTGTCCCATCTGGTCAACGAATTAACCAGATGGGACACTAGCTATGAACCGGGTTCTTTCAGTTTGGCAAAGGCTTCCGGATACCGGCGTTTCATTCGTGCCAGCCGGAAGATGGTAATGAAATTGGTAATCACCACCATGCCCTCCGCCAGGGTGCCGCCAACCG
>Ga0102928_1000304_pt1 | contig 31286 bp, 25 predicted proteins | sample SalPonR1_B_D1_MG_FD_78504 | JGI IMG/M metagenome (GOLD analysis project Ga0102928, IMG submission 78504) | Salt pond soil microbial communities from South San Francisco under conditions of wetland restoration - Salt Pond MetaG R1_B_D1_MG | ecosystem: Environmental > Aquatic > Marine > Intertidal...
TTATTTATCTTTGCCTTAAAACCTGTTACTTTAACCTTTTCTGGTATTGCGGGGTTTATACTTTCTATTGGTATGGCTGTGGATGCAAATATTTTGATATTTGAAAGATTTAAAGAAGAGTTGAAATCTGGTAAGAGTTTAGCTCAATCCATTGATGAAGGTTTTTCTAGAGCTTGGCCATCAATTAGGGATGGAAATATTTCTACCATATTTATTTGTTTAGTATTAATGTTTTTTGGTACAGGTTCAGTTCAAGGCTTTGGTACTACACTTTTCATTGGTATCTCAGTTTCTATGTTCAGTGCTATTGTTATAACTCGCACCTTTATGTTAATGGTAAAGAGTAAATATTTAAATAAAAAACCTTGGTTAATGGGGATTAGTAATAAATATAGTAAATAATATGTATAAGATTATTCCACTTAGAAAAATTTGGCTTAGTTTAAGCGCCGTATTGGTTACTTTATCAATTATAGCTATAGCTGTTTGGGGACTTAATTTTGGTTTAGACTTTACCGGTGGTAGTTTGTTAGAGCTTAAGATTCACAATCAAGAGGTTGACGCTGTTCAGATTAAAGAAGCTTTAGCGCCTTTAGAATTAAGTAGCTTGGTAGTCCAGCCTACTGAAAATGATACTGTGCTTTTAAGATTTCAAAATAGCACAGAAGATATTCATAAAGAGGTTGTTGGCGCTTTAGAGAGTAGTTATGGTATAAACGATAACAATGTTGAAGGTGAAGATCTTGGTAGTCAGGCTTCAATTGAAGAATTACGTTTTGATGCTGTTGGTCCTTCAATTGGTGAAGAGCTAAAGGGCAAATCTATAAATGCTATAATCTTGGTGCTTATTATTATTGTTATTTATATATCTTTAGTGTTTAAGAAGGTTTCTAAACCAGTAGCTTCTTGGAAATATGGCATTATTGCTATTATAGCTTTATTTCATGACGTTGTAATTACTTTAGGTGTGTTTGCAGTGTTAGGTGAATTTATGAATTTAGAAATAAACACTCCTTTTGTAGCAGCAATTTTAACAGTTTTAGGTTATAGTGTTAATGATACTATTGTTGTTTTTGACCGCATTAGAGAAAACTTGCCCAAGCAATTAGATAATTTTGCCAAAACTGTTAATAGAAGTGTCAACCAAACAGTTACTAGATCAATTAATACTTCCACTACTACTTTGTTAGTTCTTCTTTCTATTTTATTTTTAGGAGGAAATAGTATCAAAGAGTTTATTTTAGCTTTAGCTATTGGAGCGCTAATTGGTACTTATAGTTCTATTTTCTTAGCTAGTCCTCTTTTAGTAGTTTGGAATGACTTTATAAATAAAAAGATTAAAGATTAAAGATAATATTTATATTTAGTATATGTAGTTAATATAATCTATATATTCAAAAGCCCTAGATAGGGCTTTTGTTTTATTTTAAAAAAGCTTTTTAACTGTTATAATATATTTATGAAAACAAGCTTTAATAAACTTAAAATTATAAATATATTTATAAAGTTCTTTATTTTAGGAGCGGTATTTTTATTACCGCTTGTTTTTGATGCTTTTTCTTTTCTTGACAGTGTGTTTGTTTATCCTAAAGTTGTTATTTTATATATTTTTGTTAGTGGGTTATTTATATCCACTTTGATTAAAGTTATTTATTTAAAAAAGATAGAAATAAATAAAGTTGTTTTTAAAAAGATACTATGGCCTAGTATTTATATTTTAGTTTTAATTATTAGCACTTTGTTTGCCTTTGATATTAATAAAGCTTGGGGTGGTTCCTATACTCGTCAGTTTGGTCTTTTAACTCATTTATTTTTATATTTTTGGTTTATATTGCTTTTATTTAATTTAAGTTTTAAACCTAAATTAATAAAAATAAAAGAAGTGTATAAAGTTATAGCTTTGTCAGTTTTTTTAGTAAGTATTTATGCTATATTACAATACTTCGGTATTGATTTTGTTTACTGGAAAGAAGCAGCTATTAGCACTAAAAGAGCTTTTTCTACCTTAGGACAACCTAATTATTTAGGATTGTTTTTAGTAATGGTAATACCAATTGTTTTTTATCTTGTTAAAGTAGAGAAAAATAAATATTTACGATATTTTTGGTTACTAAACGCTTTATTTTTAGTTTTAGCTTGGTTTTTTACAGGTTCTAGGAGTGCCTGGTTAGGCCTTATTGCTACAGCTTTTATTTTTATAGTTTATTTTTTAATAAAAAAGAAAAAATTAATTAAATTCAAAACGATCATTTTCAGTTTATTGGCTTTAATTATTTTTTTTGCCTCTTTATTCTCTCAACCCTTTTTCAAATCGCGTCTTGAATCTAGTTTAGATTTAGATCAAGGTAGTGTAGCAATGCGTCTTTTATATTGGGAGTCTGCTTATGATAAAGTTCTTGAAAGTCCAATTATTGGCTATGGCCCTGAACAGCAAAAGCATGTTTTAAGGGATTCATATACTAAAGAGTGGGCAGTCCATGAAAAATTAAATAGCTATAGTGACAGAGCTCATAATATTGTTTTAGATTATCTTTTAATAGGTGGAGGTTTACTTCTTTTTGCTTATTTCATGACTCTTAGATCTTGGTTCCTGCAGGCTATGAGAGCTTTAAAAGCAAATAACTATCAGATAGCTATATTGATATTAGCTTTTATTGCTTATTTGATTACATTACTTTTTTCTTTTGAGATTATTGTTGCTTCTTTTTACTTTTGGTTGTTTGGAGCTTTGATAATCATAGGAACTAACAAAGATGAGGAAAGTAAGTATAATTATGCAGTTCTTAACTTAGATTTTTCTAAACTTGTGCGAATATTATTAATTGCTTCTTTAGTTTTGATTTATTTTCTTTTTCTTTATCCGCAACTGCAAAAAATTATTGCTAATCATTATTTTTTAGCTAGTAAAATAGCAGGGGATAAGGAAATTTATAATGAATCTTTGCTTTTATATAATTATAGTAAGGATACAGGCTCTGGTCATAAATATTATGACCTTAATTTTGCTGACTTTATATCTTATGCGCTTATTGAAAACAAGCAAAGACCATATAGAGAATTAGAATTAAAGTTAGATGAAATTGCTAATAATTTCAATTTTAATAATTATGATCACGTCTTTGTTAGAGCTAGAATTAAAAGTGCTTTAGGTTATTATAATCAAGCTAAAGAAGACTATAATCAAGCACTTTATTTAGCACCAAATATTTCAAAAACTTATTTAGCTTTAGCTGATAATTATTTCCTTCAAGAAAATTTTGATATGGCATTAAAATATTATGATCTTGCTATAGAAAAAGTACCTGATATAAAAGATACAAGGTTAAACAATGATCATAGAGATCAATTAAAAAAATATCTTAGTATAATTTGGGAGAAAAAAGGTGATATTTATTATATTAAAGGTGAACATGACCAAGCAATTACAGCCTTTAAGAAAGCTTATAATTATAATTTATACCAATTACCAATTTTAAAAAAGATAGCTGATTCATATTATCTTAAAGATAATATTGATATGGCTATTTTATATAATAAAAAAGGTGAACAAAGAAATCCTGATGATCCAGCTTGGCTTACAGCCTTGGCTTGGCTTTATTATCAGCAAGGAAATACTGAGGCAGCAAAAGCAGAGCTTAAAGAAGCTCTATCTATCCGTGAAGATTATAAGTCTGCTTTAGATTTAAAAAAACAATTTAATTTTAATTTTTAAATATTGATATGATATATGTAGTAATAATATTTGGACTTATTATAGGAAGTTTTTTGAATTCACTTATTTGGAGATTGTACGCTGAAGAGAGCTTTAGGGGACGATCTTTTTGTCCGTATTGTAGAAAACAAATATCTTGGTATGATAATGTACCAGTTTTAAGCTTTTTATTTCTTAAGGGTCGTTGTAGGTATTGTCAGAAGAAAATATCTTGGCAGTATCCTTTGGTGGAGATAAGCACAGCTTTACTTTTTGTTTTAGCTTATTTACAGCTACAAACTAATATTTTTGATTTAAATTATTTGCTCTTAGCCAGAAATTGGCTAGCAATCGCTATAATGATTATTGTTTTTGTTTATGATTTTCGGTGGCAAATTGTTTCTTTATTAGTGGTGGTTCCTGCTATAATTATGTTTATAGCTTTTAATATCTTTTTATCTTTTGTGTGGTGGCAGATTTTGTTAGCTGGATTGATTTTAAGTTTTTTCTTTTTTGCTCAATATATTATTACTAAAAAGAAAGGTATTGGAGAGGGTGATATTTGGCTAGGAGCTTTAGTTGGTGTTTTGCTTGTAAAGTTTGAATTATTGTTCATGATGGTTTTTTTAACTTATGTTATTGGATCAATTGTAGCTTTAACTTTATTATTATTTGGTCAAAAGAAATTAGGAGAAAAGTTACCACTGGGTGTTTTTATATCGTTAGCTACAATTATAACCATGTTATATGGTACTACTATTAGTCAGTGGTATTTTAATCTTTTCTAATATTTGTGCTACTTGCAAATATTATGTATAATGATACTAGTAATACCTATTGCAGGTTTAATATTTTTAATATATGAAAGAGGAAATAATTGCGGGTTTAGATATAGGTTCCAATGAAATAAGATTGGCGGTAGCGCAAAGAAGTGGGCGCGATGAGGATGCACCACTTCAAGTTATTGGAGCTGTATCAGTAAATACCACTGGTTTTAATAAGGGGGTAGTAAATAGTATTGAAGATACTACTGCTTCCATTTCTGCTTGTATTGAAAAGGCTGAAAGATTAGTAGGTTTACCAATTAATAATGTCTGGGTTAGCGTTAATGACCCACATACTCGTTGTGAGCGCTCTAAAGGTGTGGTAGCGGTTGGAAAAAGTGATGGTGAGATTAATGATGAAGATATATATAGAGCTATTGAAGCTGCTAAAAGTGTGGCCATACCAGCAAATTATGAAATATTACATGTTATTCCTATAAGGTTTGCTGTAGATAATCAAGAAGATATTAAAGATCCTGTAGGTATGAGCGGTATTCGTTTGGAAGTAGAAACTTTAATAATACTTGGTCTAAGCAGTCAAATGAAAAATTTAAATAAGGCTATACATAGAACAGGGCTTGATATCGAAGGAATTGCCTTGTCTCCATTAGCTGCTAGTGAAGTCTTACTTAGTAAAAAACAAAAAGACTTAGGGGCTGCGGTAATAAATATTGGTGCTACTACTACAAATATTGCTGTATATGAAGAAGGGGAGTTATTACACGCTGCTATTTTGCCAATTGGTTCAGAACATATTACTTCTGATATTGCTATTGGTCTTCGTTGTCCTATTAATTTAGCGGAGAGAATTAAAAATGAACATGGTAGTAGTGAGCCTGACAAAATCACTAAAAAAGAAGAAATTGATTTAGAGCAATTAGCTAAAGAAGAAGAAGTTAATGATGATTTAGGGAAAGTTTCTAGAAAATATGTAGCTGAAATAATTGATGCTAGGGTTGAAGAAATATTTGAAAAAATAGATGAAGAATTAAATAAGATTGAACGTTCAGGTATGTTACCAGCAGGAGTGTTTTTAACAGGTGCTGGTTCAGGGTTAGATGGTTTGGTGGAATCAGCTAAAAGATATTTAAGATTACCTGCAGCTATAGCCACAAACCGTAGTTTAGCTACTGTGATTGATAAAGCTAATAATCCAGAGTATTCTACAGCTATTGGTTTAATAGCTTGGGGAAACGTTTATGAAGGTAAAGGTGCTAGTAGTGCCATTAAGAAGCAACTAGGAGATAGTTTAGATAAGGTAAAAGGTTTATTTAAGAAAATTCTTCCTTAATATTTAAGATACTTAATTTAAAAAACATTAATTTTATATTTTATGGCAGAAGTAAAACCAGCAGCAGAAACTTTTGCAAAAATCAAAGTCATTGGCGTTGGTGGCGGTGGTGGAGCAGCTATTAATAGGATGATAGAAAAAGGTATTCAAGGCGTTGAATTTGTAGCTATGAATACTGACGTACAAGCTTTGCATTATAATAAAGCTAAAGAAAAACTTCATATCGGAAAGGCTGTAACTAAAGGTTTGGGTGCAGGCATGAATTCAGATTTGGGTAAACAAGCAGCTGAAGAAACACAAAATGAAATTAGAGAAATTATTAAAGGTTGTGATATGGTTTTTGTTACTTGTGGCCTTGGTGGTGGTACTGGTACTGGCGCAGCTCCAATTGTAGCTCAAATTGCTAGAGATTTGGGTGCTTTGACAGTGGCCGTGGTCACTAAACCATTTGGTTTTGAAGGAGGACAAAGACAAAATTTAGCTAATAGAGGCTTAGCTGAGTTAGCAGATAAGGTTGATACAATTATTACTATTTCTAATGACAAACTACTGCAAGTAATAGATAAGAAAGCTTCACTTCTTGATGCTTTCGTGATAGCAGATGATGTATTAAGGCAAGGTGTTCAAGGTATTGCTGAAATTATTACTGTTCCAGGTATTGTTAATGCTGACTTTGCTGATGTTAAAGCTGTGATGTCTAATGCTGGGTCTGCTCTTATGGGTATTGGTGAGTCTAGCGGAGAGAATAAAGCTGTTGAAGCTGCTAAGGACGCTATTAATTCTAAATTATTAGATATGTCTATTGAAGGTGCTAGAGGTATAGTCTTTACTATTACTGGTGGACCTAGTCTAGGAATGAATGAAGTTAATGAGGCTGCTAAGGTTATTACTTCAGCTGCAGATGAAGAAGCTAAGATTATATTTGGTGCTGTAATTGATGAGAAATTAAAAGATGAAATTAAGATTACAGTAGTGGCTACCGGTTTTGATGGTCAGGGTGAAAGTTTAAAGAAAACAGGTTTTGAAAAATCATATTCGCCTACTAGTTTTATGAGAAAAAATGAGGAGAAAAAGGATACTTCACTAGATGAAAGGAAAAATAAAGCCTGGTCACTTGGATCTAATGATGAAACCAAAATAGAAGGTGATGATAATAAAGTTAAAGAAAATGATTTTAGTATACAAAAGCCAAAAGTAGAACCTAAAAAACAAGAAAAAAACTTAACTGAAGATGATGAAGACGATGAATTGAGTGTACCTGCTTTTATTCGAAAAAAGATGAAATAGTATTATTTTAATAGTTTATTTCTTATAATAATTATAAAATGCTTAAAGAAAAAGTAAAAAATATTCTTTTAGTTGAAGATGATCCGTTTTTATCTAATATCTATAAAGAAAAATTATCTCAGGCAGGTTATAAAGTTAGAAATGTTGGTGCCGCTAAAGGGGCTTTAGAACTCATTAAAGAAGAAAAACCTGATTTAATATTACTTGATATAATGCTTGTTGGTAAGCTTAACGGTTATGTAGTCTTAGAAAAAGTAAAGGGAGATAAAAAGTTACAAGATATTATCGTAATAATGCTTAGCAACCTCAGCGCTTTTAAAGAAAAAATGAAAGCTAAAAATTTAGGAGCTGATAATTATATTTTAAAAATTGAAAATACTCCAGAAGAAGTTTTAAATATTATTATTGATACATTTAAGAAAAAATCTAAATAATAAATAGTTACAATGGAGCTTAATACTATTAATCTAATACTAGCTTTAGCAATAGTTTTGATGTCATCTCTAGCGATTATTACTTTGGTGTTTAGATTTAAAAATCAAAGTGCACGAGCTGTTTTCGCTCAGGGTGCACTTTTTTCTTTATGGACTACTTTTTTAATTTTGGTTAGAAGTGATTTCAACGCTGAGCTTTATTTAAGTCAGGCAATGCTCGCATCTATTTCTTTAGCTGTTTTTAGTTTTGCTGTTTTTTCTTATTATTTTCCATTTATAAAAAGGAAAAATATTAATGATAAACTGGCAATGATAATATCATCCTTATTACTTCTTATTATTATATCTTTATTATTTTCTTCTGATTTAATTATTCAAAGTAGTAATGGTGTCACTTTGTTTATTGCTGGAGAGTTTTATAATTTTTATATCTTTTCCATTTTAGTCTTTTTTGTGCTTGGGTTTTATCAACTTATTAGCAAATATGTTCAGATTTCAAATATAAATAAAACAAAGTTAACATATTTATTAGCTTCTAACTTTTTTCTATTTGTAGCTATATTATATTTTAACTTACTCTCACCTCTGTGGGGTGATTTTTCCTATTACTTTTCGGGATCACTGGTAGCACTACTGGTTATGTCAGTTAATGTTTATGCAGTGCTTACTAAAAGATTTATTGATTTACGTGTTATAGGTAAAAAGATATTTATCTTTATTGGTGCTGGAATTTTTTCTTATTTAATATTTTATCTTGTTTCTTGGTTTTTTATTAGTTCATTTGGCTCAATCTTTGCCTGGGAAGCTAAATTTTCTGGTATATTTATAGCCATAATATTTGCTTATCTTTTTTACGCTAATGATTATTTACTTATTAAAATAACCAATAAGTATTTATTTGTTGATTTATACCGTTATCAAAAAAGTGTTAACGATTTAGTAAAAAAATTAACTTATCATGTTCATTTAAAAGAAATTATTAATTTAGCAGTTAAAGCTAGTAAGCAAGTTGTTAAGACTGATGAGGTATTCATTTATCTTAAAGATTCAAAAGATAATTATTTTCATGATAAAAAAATTAAATCACTTTTATTTCTAAAAAAAGACAGTGAAATTATTAAATATTTAGATAAGAAATCTAAACCTTTAATACGTGAAGAATTAGAGTTAGAAGATGAGCATAGAAATAAAAGAAAATATACTAAATTAGTATCAGAATTGAGAACTAAGAATATTCATTTAGCTTTACCTCTTAAAATTAAAAAAGATTTAATAGGTTTTATTGCTTTAGGTAAAAAAAGTGTCTATTTTACTTACAACAATAATGATTTAAAGCTTTTAAACACTTTATCAGGTCAATCTGCTATTGCTATTGAAAGAGCCTTGTTGTATCACAAGTTAGAAGAGCAAAGTAAAAAGTTAAAAAGTTTTAATAGCACCCTTAAAAGAAGAGTGAAGGAGCAAACTAAAGATATTAAGCAAAAAAATGAAGATCTTAAGAAATTATTAGATTTAAAAAAGGATTTTTTAAGAGTAGTTAATCATCAACTTAATACTCCTATATCAATAATGAAGAGTTCCTTTAGTATGATTGATGATGGTAGTTTTAGTTACAAAGAAGGTTTTAAGTATGCTAAAGCAGGGTTAACTAGAATTAACAATACTATTAATGATTTTTGGCAGGCATTTTCTTGGGAGGGAGAAACAGTGCCTTTAAATCTAGTTACCGTTAATATAAAAAATACTATTACTGATATTATAAATTCTAAAAAACACAGTAAAAAAGTTAAAAGTAATAATTTGAAGCTGGAAATAAAAAAAACTAATTTTAAAATACCTTTAGTTTTAGCTGATAGAAAAAATATTGAACACGTGATTTCTAATATACTAGATAACGCTGTAAGTTATACTGATAAGGGAAGTATAAGTGTCAGTTTTAAAAAAGAAAAAAATAAATTGAAAATTTTAATTAGTGATACGGGAATGGGCATGAGTAGTGATGATAAAGCTAATATTTTTCAAAAGTTTTCTAGGGGTGCTAGAGCTGTGAATGCAAATCCTAATGGTTCAGGATTAGGTCTTTATATTGCTAATGAAATAATGAAGGCACATGGTTCAGGAATAAAGGTAGAAGAAACAGAAATCAATAAAGGAACGGTTTTTAGTTTTCATTTAAAAGTTAGTAATAGTAAAGAGTCAGAATATAAAGATAGTTTTGAGTACAAAAAGAAATTGAAGAAAAATAATATTAAGAAAAAGATAAATAATAAAAAAATAAACATTTTAATGATTGAAGATGAAAAAAGTTTATTACAAATTTATAGAAAGTTTTTTGAAGAAAATAATTGTGATTTTAATGCTGTTATTAAACCTGAAAAAGTGTTAGAAAAAATTAAACAACATAATTTTGATGTTGTGATTTTAGATATTATGCTTAAAGAAAATAAAGGTAAAGGTAAAGTTAAGCTGGATTCAGAAGAGGGTTGGGGCATATTGGATGCCATTAAGAAAGACAAAGATTTGAAAGATTTACCAGTAATTATTTTTAGTAATTTAAACAGTGAAGCAGATAAAAAGAAGGCTAAAGAACTAGGAGCTGATATTTTTCTTTCCAAAGAGAAGACTGAGCCTAGAAACTTGATGGCTGCTATAATTAAAATAATAAAAAAATAAAAATAAAATTAGCTTACTTTAGTGAAAAAAGAGGCGCTTGACCGTGCTTTTTTTCTTTGCTATTATAAAGATATATTTACTATATATAGTGTTAATATAAGATTATAGACTACCAAATATAGTTATTATTGTAAAGGTGTTTATTTTAAATTTAGCGTATTATTAACAATGTATTTATAAAATAAATATACAAATATGAAGTGTCCAATTTGTCATCACGAAGATACCAAAGTAGTTGATTCTAGGGTTGCCTCTGAAGGTCTTTGCATTAGGCGCAGAAGGCAATGCTTAAAATGTGACTTTCGTTTTTCCACCTATGAAGAAATTGAAATTTTGGATTTGATGATAGTAAAACGTGATGGTCAAAGAGAGTCATATAGTCGTGATAAGTTAGTTAAAGGTTTAAAAAGAGCTTTAGAAAAAAGACCAATAACTGATGATAAGTTTAAAAAACTTGTTCATAGCTTAGAAAGAGATTTTCAATCACTTAGAAAAAATGAAATTAGCTCAGAAGAGGTGGGAGGAATTGTTATGAAACACTTAAAAAAATTAGATCAGGTTGCTTATATCAGATATGCCTCAGTATATGAATCCTTTAAAGATGCTAAACAATTTCAAGAAGAATTAAGTAAGCTACTTAAGAAAAGGATTAAGAAAAACAAGAAAAAATCTAATTAATTTAAAAAATAATAAAGTTCTTATTTTAAATATAAATTTATATACATATTATTTATATTAAAGTAAAAACCCAAGTCCCCATGCCACAACTTATCACTAAGATCCGTAAGCGATCAGGAAAAATTGTTGATTTTAAAAAAGATAAAATTATTAAAGCCATTGACAGTGCTGCTCGCTCAGTAGGCACTAATGATAAAAGCTTAGTTAATAAGCTTAGTAAAGATATTTTTGATAAGCTTAATGCTAAATTTCATAAAAACAGCATTCCAGCAGTAGAAGAGGTTCAAGATTTAGTTGAAGAGGTATTAATTAAAAAAAATAAAATTGATATTGCTAAGGCTTATATCTTATACAGAGACCAACATAGACAACTAAGAGAAATAAAAAGTTCTACAGGTGAAAAGTTGATGGAAGATTATTTAGGTAAATTAGATTGGAGACTGAAGGAAAATAGTAATATGAGTTATTCAGTACAAGGACTGAATAATTATATAGCTTCAGCTGTTTCTGCTCGTTACTGGTTAAATAAACTTTATCCTAAAAATATTAGAGAGGCTCATGTTAATGGAGATTTACATATTCATGATTTAGGCCTTTTAGCTCCATATTGCTGTGGGTGGGATTTAAAAGATCTGTTAATTAAAGGTTTTGGAGGTGTTAGTGAAAAAGTACAAAGTAAAGCGCCTAAACACTTTCGTAGTGCCTTGGGGCAAGTAATTAATTTTTTCTATACTATGCAAGGAGAAGCAGCGGGAGCTCAAGCTTTTGCTAGTTTTGATACTTACCTAGCTCCATTTATTCGTTATGATAATTTAAGTCATAAACAGGTTAAACAAGCCCTACAGGAGTTTATGTTTAACATCAATGTTCCTACTAGAGTAGGTTTTCAAACACCCTTTACTAACATAACTTTAGATGTAACACCATCAAAGATGATTGGAGATGAAAATGTAATTTTAGGGGGTGAGATTAAAAAAGAGAAATACAAAGACTTTCAAAAAGAAATGGATACGTTTAATAAAGCTTTTGCTGAAGTCATGTTAGAAGGCGACTCTACGGGTCGCGTTTTTTCTTTCCCTATTCCTACCTATAATATTGATAAAAACTTTGACTATAACAGAGAATCGTTAAAACCTATGTGGGAGATGACTAGTAAATACGGTATTCCTTACTTTTCTAACTTTGTAAATTCAGATATGGATAGAGATGATGCTAGGAGTATGTGTTTATTTCCCGAAGAAGATATTTTAATTAGACAAGATAACAATATACAAAAACTAACAATAGGTGAACTTTTTGATGAAAGTAAAGGTGAGCGATTAGATGACGAATGGTTTGATATGAAAAGTCCAGTTGAAGCTCTTTCTTTAAATCCTGAATCAGGGAAATTAGAATGGGTTAAAGTTCAGAAGATGCTCAGAGTAGTTGAGCGCTCATTAGTAAATATAAGAACTAAAGATGGAAAAACAATGAGAGTATCTCCAGATCATTTAGTGGCAGTATATACAAAGGATGGCATTATCACTAAAAAAGCAAAAGAGATAGATGAAAATGATTTCTTGTTAGTAATGAAAGACGGAAGCAATGTTCTTCAGAATAATGAAGAAACAATTTCTAAGGATTTAGCTTGGTTCATGGGTCTTTTTGTTGCTGACGGGAATTATTTATATGATTCTCGTAAACAGTGGAAAAACAGACAAAGAGGAATTCAAATTTCTTTTAATAGACAGGAAAAAGGACTGATAGAAAAAACTAAAGCTACTGTCAAAAAGTTATTTGACTATGATATGAAGTTTATCTTAGATCCAAGATACGAAAATTCTTTACGTGGGTATATATATAATAGTGATCTCGCCAAGAAAATGGAAACAGAGTATGATGTTTGTAAATATAAAAGGTTACCCAAATGGATTTGGTCTTCTTCAGCTGATATAATTGAATCTTTTGTAAAAGGATTTTTTGATGGAGATGGTTATACTAATGGTAAAGAAATTCATATTAATGATCAGAGTTTAGCTGAAGAATTAAATCTCCTTTTCCAATTAATTGGTATTAGTACAAGTTATGTAGTTAGAAATAATTTTCAGGTTATCAGAATTCAGCATGCGTTAGGAAGGGGCGCAAAGGGAGATAAGATAATTAAAGATAAGATGCATAATCAGATTCCTGAATTTTTAGTTGATAAAAAACATATTAACTCAGAAGAAGGTAAAAAACTTTATCAATCCTATGGCTGTAAAACAGTAGGTTTATCTTCAATAGATAGATGGGATATTTCTAATGATTCAATTGAGTGGCTTAGAAACTCAGATTTTGCTGTTATTAAAGTAGCAGAAATAATTACTTCAGATTTGGATTATGATCAGGAGTTTTTTGATATTGAATTAGAAAAAAATCATTATTTTGTACATTCTCAAGGAAATATCACACATAATTGTTGTAGATTACGTTTGGATAACAGAGAACTTAGAAAAAGAGGTGGAGGACTCTTTGGAGCTAATCCTTTAACTGGGAGTTTGGGTGTTGTTACTTTAAATCTAGCTAGAGTTGGTTATCTTGCTAAAACTAAAAAAGAATTTAAAGATAAAGTTTTAGAGTTAATGGAAATGGCTAAAGACAGTTTAGAGCAAAAAAGAAAAGTGATTGAGAAATTATCTGATAATGGTTTATATCCTTATTCAACTTATTACTTAGCTGATATTAAAAAGCGCTTTAATAGTTATTGGCAAAATCACTTCAGCACTATTGGTATAAATGGTATGAATGAGGCTTTGCTTAATTTTATTGGTAAAGACATTGCTTCAGATAAGGGGCAGGAATTTGCTAAAGAAATTCTAGACATGATGAGGGAAAAGTTAATGGATTGTCAAAATGACACTAATAATCTCTACAATCTTGAAGCTTCACCTGCAGAAGGGGCTACTTATCGTTTTGCTAAAAAAGATAAAGAACTATATCCTGATATTATTTGTGCCAACCAAGAAGCTTATGAAGACGGTAAAGAACCTTACTACACTAATTCTACTCAATTACCAGTTGGTTTTACTGATGATATTTTTACAGCCTTAGAAAAACAAGAAGATTTACAAATAAAATATACTGGTGGGACAGTTTTACATGGATTTTTAGGTGAAAAGATTGATGATATTGAACAAACCAAAACTTTAGTTAAAACTATAGTTGATAATTATAAATTACCTTATTTCACCATCACCCCTACTTTTTCCATCTGTCCGAAGCATGGATATTTAAAAGGTGAACACAAGTATTGTCCTAAGTGTGATGAGGAGATTGGTTATAGTGAAGAGTCTGAACTTAAGACTAAAGAGCTTAAAGATACAGAAAATAAGACTAGTTAATATAACTAAGATTAAATATATAAACAATTAAGGAGCCCTTAAGCTATTGCTTAAACTCTAATAAATATTATGAGCCCAAAAGAAGTAAAAAGACAAGAATGCACTGTTTATAGTAGAGTAGTAGGTTGGTTAACTCCTACTAAAAATTATAACAAAGGTAAGGCTTCAGAATACATGGATAGAAAAATGTTTAAAATTAAGAAATAACTAAAATAGACGATATTAAATAAGTATTATCGTGTATTAATAATGTTGTCTATATGATTATTGCCGGTTTAGAAAAATTAAGTTTAATTGATTATCCTAATCATTTATCAGCCATAGTTTTTACCCAAGGATGTAACTTTAGATGTCATTATTGCTATAATCCTATGCTTGTCTGGCCAAAAAGGACAGATAATGGAAAATATGGACAGGAAGGTTCTCCTTATATTAGTGAGGAAAGCCTTCTTTCCTTTTTAAAAGAAAGACAAGGAAAATTAAATGGGGTAGTAATTACTGGCGGAGAACCAACTTTACATAAAGATTTACCGAGTTTTATTGAAAAGATTAGAAAGTTAGGCTATGATATAAAATTGGATACCAATGGCACTAATCCTAATTTGCTTAAGAAATTAATTGAAGATAAGTTGCTTGATTATATTGCTATGGATTTTAAAGCTCCAATTAGTTCATATCAAGAAGTTGTAAACGTTGAACTAGATTTTTTAAATATTAAAAAAAGTGCTAAAATAATAAGAGAAAGTGGTCTTGATTATGAATTTAGAACTACGGTTGTGCCACAGTTGATTGATAAAGCTAAGATTGAGGAAATGGGTAAGCTTCTACAAGGATCTGAAAAATGGTTTCTGCAAAAGTTTAAATCAGAAACAGACTTGATAAATGATAAATATAGAAATCTTAGAAGCTACAATGATAAAGAGATGGATGAATTAGTAAAAGTAGCTAAAAAATATGTTAATTTAGTTAAGTGGAGATAATATGGATAATGATAACAAACAAAAAGTGCAAGAAAAAAAAGAAGCTGATTTGGAAAAGCTTTTAAAGCAGAATTTGGCTGTTAGCCAAGAAATTTTAAATATTAGTAGATATATTAAGAAATATATTTTTTGGAGCAGAATTATTAGTGTAGTGAAAATTTTAATAATTTTGGTTCCTATTATTTTAGGTATTATGTATTTACCTCCAATAATTGAAAGAGCGGTGGATAATATTAATAACAATATAAACAATCCTTTAACCAATATCACTAACTTTAAGTAGAAAGATGGACAATAATGAAGTGACATTGTTTGCTGAAACTAATTTCAGAAACAGTTACAAAAAATTTGGTATTAAAAAAGACGATAGACGTCGTCATATGTATTTTATTGGTAAAACTGGCATGGGTAAGTCTACAGTTTTGGAAAATATGATTGTTTCAGATATTAGAGCTGGCAATGGCGTAGCTGTAGTTGATCCTCATGGTGATTTAGCTGAAAAAGTTATTAACTTTATTCCTGATCATCGTGTTAAAGATGTGATAAATATAAACCCTTCTGATATTAATTATCCTATTGCCTTTAATGTGGTAGAACAAGTAGAGCCTCATCTTAGACATTTAGTGGCTTCTGGTTTAGTAGGTGTGTTTAAAAAATTGTGGGCAGATTCTTGGGGTCCTCGTTTAGAATATATTTTAAGAAATGCAGTGCTGGCAATTTTAGATTATCCTGGTTCTACTCTTTTGGGGGTAGTAAGAATGCTTTCTGATAAAACATATAGAAAGAGTGTAGTGGCTAATATTCAAGATCCAGTGGTTAAATCTTTTTGGCAAAAAGAGTTTGGTTCTTATGCTGACAAATTTGCTACTGAGGCAGTATCACCTATTCAAAATAAAGTTGGTCAGTTTCTTTCTAGCTCACTTATGAGAAATATAGTGGGCCAGGTAAACTCTTCTATTGATTTGAGAGAAATTATGGATGAAGGTAAGATTATAATTATGAACTTAAGTAAAGGTAGAATCGGGGAAGATAACAGCGCGTTACTAGGAGCTATGATGATTACTAAAATTCAGTTAGCAGCTATGAGTAGAGTTGATATTCCAGAAGAAGATAGAAAAGATTTTTATTTATATATTGATGAGTTTCAAAACTTTTCTACAGAGAGTTTTGCTAATATATTATCAGAGGCTAGAAAATACCGTCTTAATTTAATAATGGCCCACCAATATATTGAACAGCTAGAAGATACGGTAAAAGCAGCTGTGTTTGGCAATGTTGGTACTTTAGTTACTTTTAGAGCCGGGGCAGCTGATGCTGAGGAATTAGTTAAAGAGTTTACCCCTACTTTTATTGAAGAAGATATAGTTAATCTACCTAAGTATGAAATGTATTTGAAATTAATGATAGATGGTATCACTAGTACACCTTTTTCAGCTAGAGGACTTAAACCGCTTACAGAAAAAGATGAAACTAATAATATTGATAAAGTAATTAGAAGTTCTAGAGAAAAATATGCTAATGACAGAGAGGTGGTTGAAGAGAAAATTATGCGCTGGCATGAAGATGAATATGAGGAAAATGAACAAGATAATAGTTCTAAGGATCAGAAAAAAAACAGCGATGAAAATAAATATAATGCTACTTGTTCTCGTTGTGGTGCTAATACTAAAACACCATTTAAACCAGATGGAGTTAGGCCTGTTTACTGTAAGGATTGCTTAGGAACACTTAAAGAGGAAAAGAATAAAAGCACTGATGAAAGAAGGAAGGATAAGGGAAAAGAGCTAAAAAAGATTAATAACAATGATTTTGAAAAGAATTTTAATAATAATTTAAATAATTTAGAAAAGAAAAATGGTAAGCTGAAAATTAATAGTGTTAGAAAGGAAGAGATAAAAGAAATAAAAAAAGAAGAAAATAATGAAAACGAAAATAATAAAAAAAAAGATATTACAGTTACTAAAAATGAAAGCTTGTCTCTTAAAGACTTAGGTAAACAAGCAGTAGTTGATTTTAAAGGTAGAGTTAAAAAAACTAAACAAGAGGGAGAAGACAAAGAAAAAGTTAATAGCAGAAAAGATGAAGAAAAAAACTTTGATGATAATAAAGATGTAAATAATGACTCTAAAGAAGAAGGTGAATTAAAAGAAGGAGAGGAGATTAATTTTTAAATAGTTTATTTGTTAATTATGTATTTAATTTTTGATACTGAGACAACAGGATTACCTAAAAGCTTTAAGGCTCCTATTACAGATTTTGATAATTGGCCTAGATTAGTGCAACTTGCTTGGCAAAATTATTCTGCTCAAGGTGAGCTTATATCTAGTTTTAATTATATTATTAAACCTAATGGCTTTACTATTTCAGATGAAGTAGCTAAGATTCATAGAATTGATCAAGCTAGAGCTGAAAGGGAAGGTTTAGATTTGTTGCCAGTACTTGAAGAATTTAAAAAAGAACTTTTAAAGACTGAATTTGTTGTGGCTCATAATATTAATTTTGATGAAAAGATAGTAGGATCAGAATTTCTTAGAAATACTATGCCTAATGTTTTTGAGAGTACTAGAAAAATTTGTACTATGAAGGGTAGTGCTAATATTTGTAAAATACCTGGTAGAAATAGATACAAATGGCCTAATTTAACTGAGTTACATACTTATTTATTTCAGCGTGGTTTTGAAGAAGCTCATGATGCAGAAGCTGATGTTAAGGCTTTGGCTAATTGTTTTTTTGAGCTTAAAAAAAGAGGCTTATTATTTTAAACATGAATTTTCTAAAGGTTGGCAAGGCTACTGAGCTAAGCGGAAAAAACAAGAAACTTTATAGGGCACTAGAAATATTGCCTGGTTTTTTAAGTTGGACTACCTTAATTGTTTTAATAGTTTTATCATATTTTCAACCAGTCTGGGTGGCTTATTTCATTATTGCTTTTGATGTTTATTGGTTATTACTAGTTTTATACTTAGCCGTGCATTTAATTGCTGCTTATAGAAAACTACAAAAAATTAAAGCTATGGATTGGCAGTATTTATGTGAGAATTTACAAAAAGACTCAGAAATTGTTGATGAAGAGAATTTGGTAAAAGAACCTGAGAAAGCTAGATATTTATATAAGGAAGGAAAGTCTTGGCAAGATATAACCCATGTAGTGGTTCTACCAACTTATAATGAGGATCTACAGATTATTAGAAACTCACTTTTAGCTATAAAAAATGATAATTATTCTAATGATAAAATAGCTATAGTTTTAGCGATGGAAGATAGAGTGGGAGAGGTAGCTAAAGAAAGAGCTAAGGCTATTAAAGAAGAATTTAAAGACAAGTTTTTTAAATTATACATTGCTTTTCACCCTGGTAATATTAAAGGAGAATTAAAAGGTAAGGGGGCTAATCAGGCTTGGGCTTTAAAACACTTTAAAGAAGAAGTGATTGATCCTGAAAGTTGGAATTATGAAAATATTGTTGTTAGTGTTTTTGATATCGACACTATTATAGCTAGTGGTTATTTTTATAGATTAACATATAAATTCTTAAGCACCCCTGATCCATATAAGGCTAGTTATCAACCAGTTCCTGTTTATCATAATAATGTTTGGGAGGCTCCTTTTTTTGCCAGAGTAGCTGCTACCTCTAATACTTTTTGGCAAATGATGCAACAAATACGCAGAGAAAGTTTAGCTACCTATTCTTCTCATTCTATGTCTTTTAAAGCTTTAGCTGACATAGGTTTTTGGTCCACCACTATGGTTAGTGAAGATTCACGTATTTTTTGGCACTGTTTATTACACTATAAAGGAGACTATAGGGTAGAGCCTTTAAATTTTCCTGTTTCTATGGATGTAACTATGGATAAAAATACTGTGACTACAGCTAAAAGTTTATACAAACAACAAAGACGTTGGGCCTGGGGAGCAGAAAACATACCTTACCTTATTTTTAATACTATTAAGCTCTGGCCTAGTTTAGATAAGAAAAGAGTTTTATATCATATAGCAATTCAAGTATATGGTTTTCATTCTTGGGCTACTAATGCCTTAATTATTGCTGTGGTAGGTTGGCTACCTATTATTTTAGGTGGAGATAGATTTACTAGTACAGTTTTATCAGGTAATTTACCAGCAGTTACTACCACTCTTATGAATTTAGCTATGATAGGTCTTATTCTCTCAGCAGTAATTTCTACATTATTATTACCAAAACCTAAGAAACCTATTAAATGGTTCAAAAAAATACAGATTTTTGTAGAGTGGTTATTTGTGCCAGTGACCATTATTCTCTTTGGAGCTATACCATGTCTAGAAGCACAAACGCGTTTACTTAGAGGTAAATATATGGGGTTTTGGGTAACGCCAAAAGAAAGATAATTAGAAAAAGAAAATAAAAATCTAGATTATTGTCTAGGTTTTTTTTGTATGTTAATAAAAAGCTATATATACTAACGAATCATCAAATTAGATTGACATTAGTTAATAGTTATGATAATTTTAGTAATTAAATAGTGTTCGTTGAAAATAAAAGATAATATAAATAAAAATCAAAAAAAAACAGATTTATCATGAAAAAGTTAGTATTAGTATTTATTGTATTAATGATTACTTTTATAAGTGTTAAAGCTCAGCAAGACACAATTTACAGTCAAGAAGGAGATAAGCTTTTGCAAAAGCTGGTCTTTGTCAATGACTCAACTAAAACCCATGAAGATGTTAACGTAAAGTTTTCTAATCATGAAATTAGCAACCTTATAAAAGGTAATGTAGTTAAAAAAAGAAAACATAGAGGCGCAGTTCCTGTGACGCTATTACCTGTTGTTAAGCTTGTGACACCTATGATCATCTCTTCTTTTAAAAAAGGAGATGATGATGTTGTAAAAAAAATAGGTGAAAATATAGATTTTCTTTATCCGAGAAAAACCTGGGGTATCACAATTGCTTGGATATATCTTCCCTTTATTTCTATATTTGTGCTTGCTTATTTAAGCACTAAAAATAAAGAGAAAGGAAGAAAAAAGTTTATCATCTTTTCTTTTGTGACTACATTTTTTCTGATAACTACAATTTTTATTGCAAATATTTTTGGATCAATTTTTGGAGCATTCCTTGGATTACTGGTTGGATTAATTATTGGACTAATTGTTGGAGCAAATATCAATTCAACAATTGGATTCTTTTTCGGAGTATTATCAGTAATGTTTGTAGCTGGATTTATTGGTATTTTTACTAATCAATTTACAGATCCAATGATTTTAAAGCAATATATTATGTTGTATTTTGGGGTCTGTCTCTTAGCTTTTCTTTTTAGGGAAGTTAAAGTAAAAAGACAGAAAAAAAAGTTGCTGGTTAATTAGCAACCTAAGAAACGAAACGGGACCACAAAGGCTCCGTTTTTTTAATACTTAAATATATAGGTTTAAACAGTTAAACGAGTTATAACTGAGAATAAGTTTGAAAATATGAAAATTAAGTATAAAAAGTGTGTTATTTTTTCCTTCCTCTTATTATGGTATAATATAATAGTAAGAATTAATTAAAAGTATTAATTAAATTATTTTTTAATAGAAAATATGAAAAATTTTCATAGTTTAACTTGGCAAGATGTTTTAAAAGAGAAAAAATCTTCTCAAGGTGGTTTAAGTAGTAATGAAGCTGAAAAAAGACTTGATGAAAATGGTTTTAATCAATTGCAAAAAGAAAAACCTTTAGGATCTTTAAAGATTTTACTTGCACAATTAAAGAGTCCATTGATATATATCTTGGTAATAGCGGGAATTATATCTTTTTTCTTGGGAGAAGAAATAGATACTTATGTTATTTTTGGAGCTGTATTTATTAATACTATTATTGGTTTTATTCAAGAAAATAAAGCCAATAAAGCGCTGTCTAAGTTAAGAAAGATGGTGGAGCATAAAGCGGTAATATTTAGAGATGGACATGAAAAAGAAGTGCTTAGTAAGGATATAGTGCCAGGAGATGTCGTTCTTTTGGAACCAGGTAATAGAGTACCTGCAGATATTAGATTGATAGAATCTAAAGATGTAAAAATAAATGAGGCCAGTCTTACCGGTGAGTCGGTGCCATCCTCTAAAACAATAGAGAAAATAAAAGTGGGCGCATCATTAGCTGATAGAAACAATATGGCTTATGCTAGTACTGTAGTAGTTTCTGGTAGTGCTAAAGGTGTGGTTGTAGCTACAGCTCAAAATACTGAGATTGGTAAAATATCATCTTTAGTACAGGCTACCAGTGAAGAAAAAACACCACTGCAGAAACGTTTGGCATCTTTATCTAAAATATTAGGAATTATAGTAGCAGTTATTAGTGCTTTGATTGTGTTGTTTGGTGTTAGCCAGGGTAGAGATTTTTTTGAGATGTTCATTGTTTCTATTGCTGTGGCTGTGTCCGTTATCCCTGAAGGTATGGTTGTGGCAGTAACAGTTATTTTAGTTTTAGGTATGCAACAAATTCTAAAGAAAAAAGCTTTGGTTAGAAAGTTAATTGCTGCAGAAACTCTTGGTTCAACTACAGTTATTTGTACTGATAAAACCGGAACCTTAACAGAGGGTAATATGCAAGTTGCCCATATTATCATTGGTGATGAGAAATTAGATTTTGAAAAAGATAAACATAATGAGGAAAATATAGCTAAAGACATGTACTATGCATTGCGTATATCAGTCTTGTGTAATAATGCTGTGGTAGAGAATCCTGATAATGATTTAGAAGATTTGAAATTATTAGGTATGCCCACAGAAAAAGCCCTGCTTTTATCAGGCATTCAAGCTGGATTGGATAAGGATAATTTAGAAAAGAAGTATAAACGTATTAAAGAATTACCTTTTTCCAGTGATACTAAGTTTATGGCCACCTTACATTCTAATAATAAAGGTTATCGTTTGTTTGAAAAGGGAGCACCGGAGAGAGTTTTAGAAAAATCTGCATATTTTCACCATCAAGGAGAAATAAAGAAGATTGGTGATTCTGATAGAAAGAAATTAATAGAAAAATATGAAGCTTATACTAGTAAAGGACTTAGACTCATAGCTGTAGCCTATAAGAAAATAAGTGATACAGAGATAGATGATGAGAAGAAAGTAGATTTAAAAGCACACGATAAAGATTTAGTATTTCTTGGTTTTATAGCTTTAAAAGATCCTCTGCGTCCAGATGTAGCTAAAACCATAGAAGTGTGTAGAACTGCCGGTATTAGACCTATAGTTATCACCGGTGATCATGCTTTAACAGCAAAAGCTATAGCTCAAGAAATAGGTTTTAAAATTACTAAAGATTCAATTATTACTGGTGAAGCCTTGGATGATGCTAGTGATGAAGACTTAAAAAAGATAATTAAAAAAGCAGATGTATTTGCTAGGGTTAGTCCGCATCATAAATTAAGAATTGTGAAGGCTTTGCAGTCTCAAAATGAGGTAGTAGCTATGACAGGTGATGGTATTAATGATTCCCCAGCCTTAAAAGCTGCTGACATTGGAGTTTGTTTAGGTTCTGGTACCGATATTGCTAAAGAAACAGCAGATATAGTTTTATTGGATAATAATTTTAAAGTTATTGTTAGTGCGGTTAGACAAGGTAGAGTTATCTTTGACAATATTAGAAAGGTAGTTACCTTTTTACTATCAGATAGTTTTTCTGAAGTAATCCTCATTGTGGGAGCTATACTTTTTGGATTACCATTACCTCTTTTACCAGCTCAGATTCTTTGGATAAATATTGTTAATGATGGTTTTCCTAGTTTTTCTTTAGCTTTTGAAAAGGGAGAAAGTGGTTTAATGAAAAAGAAACCATTTTCTAAAAAAGAACCACTTTTAAATAAAGAAATGAAAACTATTATCTTTGTAGCTGGAATTATTAGGGATTTATTTTATTTCGCTATCTTTTTATACTACTTGAAAATGGACTTAGATATTAACTATATAAGAACTATTATTTTTGCTATAGTTGGTATTAACTCTTTATTCTATGTTTTCAGTTTAAGATCTTTAATGAAACCAATTTGGAAAATAAATCCATTTTCTAACACTTATTTAAATTTTGCTACTTTAGCTAGTTTAGTGCTGTTAATGGTAGCAATATATTTTGTACCACTGCAAAGGGCTTTGCAGGTAGTACCTTTGAGTTTGAATGATTGGCTTTTGGTTTTTGGTGTTAGTCTTGTTAATATAGTATTAATAGAGATATGTAAGTTTTACTTTATAAACAAAGAAAAAAAACATGCCAAGTAGAGATTATAAGAAAGATAATTTTATAGCTAGAGTTTTTAAAAGTCAGATATTTTTTACCTTGCTGGCTCTAGCTTTACTTGTTATGATATTAATTCCTGTCTATAAAAATCAGCAGGATAGAAGAGCCATTGATAGAGAAATAGCAGAGATAGAAAAAAAGATGAAAGAGTATGAAAATTCAAATGAAGAATTAATTGAAATGTTTGATTATTTAGAATCAGATGAGTCTGCTATGAAGCAAGCTAGAATAAATTTTAATTATAAAAAACCAGGTGAAGAAGTAGTGGTAATTAAGACAGAAATAGAAGAACAAAATAATATAGTTAATAATACTAATAATATAAAAGAAGAGTTATCTAATCCTAAAATTTGGTTTAGATATTTCTTTAACTAAATGTATGGAATTTTTAAACAATTTACCCTGGGAAACAGTCTACTATAACAACACTCTAAGTGAGTATACTTGGGCATTAGGACTGTTTATTTTAATTATTTTTGTTTTTAAGATAGCAAAAAATATTATTTGGCATCGTTTAGAGAAAATAAGTAAGCTTTCTAAAACTACTTTAGATGATAAGTTAGTGGAAATGTTAAAATCTATTAACTTTTGTTTTTATTTAGTTTTGTCATTTTGGATAATTAGTAGAATTTTAGAGATAAGTTCTATAGTAAATGATATTGTTAACACCCTGTTTATTATTTTCATTTTCCATCAAGTAACTAAATTCTTTTATATCTTACTTAAGTTTTGGGTAAACAGAAAAGTGGAAAGTGATGTGCAAAGAGAAAATATATTACCACTTTTATCTATTACTATGAAAGTAATTATTTGGATATTTGCTATTATTTTAATACTCAGTAATCTAGGTGTTAATGTTAATTCTTTAATAGCCGGTCTTGGAATTGGTGGTATTGCTGTTGCTTTAGCTGCTCAAGCAGTGCTGGGAGATATCTTCTCTTCTATTACCATTTATTTTGATAAACCTTTTGAAGCCGGGGACTTTATTGTTTTAGAAGACGGTGTCACTATGGGGGTAGTGAAAAAAATAGGTTTTAAAACTACCAGAATTGATGCTATCGGAGGAGAAGAAGTGGTGGTTGCTAATTCTAGCCTTACTTCTCAAAAAATACACAACTACAAGAAGATGGAAAAGAGACGTGTGTCCGTTAATTTTGGTGTTATCTATGATACTCCTCAAGAAAAGATGAAACATATTCCTGAGATAGTAAAAAATATTGTAGATGATATTTCAGATATAGATTTTGATAGAGTGCATTTTAAGAAATTTGCTGATTCTTCTTTAGTATTTGAATTAATATATTTTGTAGACACAGATGATTTTAATGCTTATATGGATCACAATCAAGAATTACACTTACAAATCAAGGAACAGTTTGAAAAGGAAAACATTGAAATGGCTTTCCCAACTCAAACTATACACTTGAATAAATAATAAATAATTGAGCTGGTAATCGGAATTGAACCGATAACCTCTTCCTTACGAAGGAATTGCTCTACCAGATTGAGCTATACCAGCACTATAATATTATATGAAAGCAAGTAGATACAGTCAATTTATACTAAATAATTTAAGTATTAAAATATTAACTATAGCAGTTATCTCTTTTAGTTTTCTTTTTTCCTTTGCTTCCAGTGCTTTAGCTGAAGAGGCTTCTAGCAATTCTAGTATTTATTTAGATAAAGAAACTATTGCTAAAGGTTATACCGTTACCGGCTTTGAAGAAAATCTAAAATTATCTTTAGTGCCAGGAATATTAAGTGAAGATACTAGGGTTGATATGGAGGAAATAGAAGGGATGAGTTTGCCATTTAATTTAGAAAAACTTAGTTCTGTCTATCAGTTTGAGTTTAGAAATAAAACTGCTTATGATAATCACAAACCTTTCTATATTCAGTTTAGTTATGATGAAGAAAATAGTGACTACAAACAAGTTTTCTTTTTTGATAGTAATTACAACACTTGGAGGCCGCTACCTACTAGAGACTATCCAGAGGAAAATTTTGTGCGCTCTTTAATCCATTTACCATATGCTCGCATAGCAGTGTTCTCACATCCCGATGTTATGGGCCAAGGTGATGCTAGTTGGTATGCCTATAAGGGTGGTAATTTTGCAGCTTCTCCTGATTTTCCAAAAGGTTCAATAATCAGGGTGCACAATATGGCTAATGACAAATATGTAGATGTAGAGATTAATGATTTTGGTCCAGATAGGTCAATCTTCCCTAATAGAATAATTGATTTAGATAAAGAAGCCTTTAAAGAAATCTCTAGTACTTCGGCTGGAATTATTCAGGTAAAGATAGAGCCTTTAAAAATAGTAAAAGATAAATCTAATAGAACTCTAGGCTTAACTGCTGAAGGAGCTCATTTAGAACCAGAAATTAGTGCACAAGCAGCTGTAATTTTAGATGAAGAAAGTGGTGATGTGCTTTGGCAAAAAAATGGAGAAGAGGTTTTGCCTATTGCTAGCTTAACTAAGCTAATGGCAGTGAAAGTTTTCTTGGATAATAATAGAGATTTAAAGCAAGTGGTGGAATATAAATATCAAGATGAAGAATATAATTATCAGTACTGTGCAAAATGGGAGTCTGCCAGAATTAGACTAGATGAAGGAGATAAATTAACCGTTAATGATTTAATATATAGTTCACTGGTTGGTTCAGCTAATAACACAGTGGAGACTTTAGTGAGATACAGTGGTCTAAGTAGGGATGCTTTTATTCAAGCAATGAATGATAAGGCTATAGCTCTAGGAGCTGAAAGTACCCATTTTGATGAGCCTACAGGCCTTTCTACCAAAAATGTGAGTTCTGCTTTAGATTATGCTATAATAGCAAAAGAGGTCTTACAAGATCCAGTTATTGCTAGCGCTGTTAGTGCTAGACAATATAGTTTCTCAACTATAGGCGGTGATAAGGTTAGAAATCTATACAACACCAACTCTTGGCTTCGCTATAGTGTTATGCCTTTCACTGCTTCTAAAACTGGATATCTTCATGAAGCTAAGTATTGTTTAATGAGTAGAATTCAAAGTCCTGATAACAGACAACTTATCTCGGTGGTACTGGGAGCGGAAACAAGAAATGAAAGTTTATTTTCTACTAAAGATGTTTTCAATTATTCTAGGAAGATATTTTTAAATTAATATATTTATACTAAATAAAGTTTAACTATTATATGATAAACATTAGAAACGTTTCTAAATACTATAAACCAAACGTCATAGCCTTAGAAGATGTCAGTCTAGATGTTAAGGCTGGAGAAATGGTTTCTATTGTTGGTCAATCAGGTTGTGGAAAGACAACTTTTGTAAAATTGTTAATTGGAGAAGAAAAAGCTGATAAAGGACAGATGGTAGTGGGAGAATGGGATATTACTAATCTTAGTCATGCCCATGTTCCTTATCTACGCAGACAAATTGGAGTTATCTTTCAAGACTTTAAGCTATTACCTAAAAAGACTTTGGCTGAAAATGTAGCTTTTGCTCTGCAAGTTTGTGGACAGAAACCGGCTAGAATTAAAAAGATAGTTCCTAGTGTTTTAAAGATTGTAGGTTTGGAAGATAAAAAGGATCGTTACCCTCATGAAGTTTCTGGAGGAGAGGGGCAGAGGGTGGCTATTGCTAGAGCATTGGTTCATCAACCTAAGATACTACTAGCAGACGAACCTACTGGTAATCTAGACTCTATTAATGCTAATGAAATTATTGACTTACTTTTGAAGATTAATAACTTTGGTACAACTGTAGTATTGGTAACCCACAACAGAGAAATAGTTAATCGTTTAAAGAAAAGAGTAATTACCATGGATAACGGCAGAATTATTGCTGATCAGCCTCATGGAAAATATATTATTAGATAAATAGATATAAATATATTAAATAAAGGTAGATATAAATATATAAAAGATAATTATGTTCACAGCACTGTTTAGAATACTTAAACTAAGCTTTCAAGATATTGGTAGAAATATCTGGCTTTCTATTGTGACTGTCACAATATTAATCTTAGCCCTCTTTTCTATCAACAGTCTTTTCACTGCTCAGATTATTAGCCAGAATGCTATTGAGGCTGTGAAGTCTAAAGTAGATATTAATCTTTATCTAGAAAACAATGCAGAAGAAGATGAGATATTAGAGTTAAAAGCTCAAGTAGAGAAGATGCCAGAGGTAAGGGAGGTGCGTTATATTTCTCAGCAAGAAGCTCTAGCTTCTTTTAGACAGCAAAACGAAGAGAACCCAGAGATTATCCAAGCTCTAAGAGAGTTAGGTAAGAATCCATTATCACCTAGTTTAATAATACTACCTGAAAGCGCTGATAATACTGATACATTAATTGCTAACTTAAAAGCCTATCAAAGTGATATTATTGAGTCACGTGACTTTAATGACAATGCTGTTATTTTAGAAAAGATAAACAACATCACAGACAGCGTTAATCAGGTGGGCATGATTATTATTGCCATATTTATCCTCACAAGCTTGCTGGTGGTATATAACTCCATTAGGGTGGCTATTTACACTCATCGCAGAGAAATTAATATTATGAGGCTTGTAGGAGCTTCCACAAATTTTATCTATATGCCGTTTATTGCTTCAGCCTTGATTTATAGTTTGGTTAGTATTATTATTATTGTGGCTATCTTTTATCCTTTCTTGACACTACTACAACCCTATTTAGAAGTATTTTTTATGGGTTATAATGTTGATATACTTAGCTACTTTACCACACATTTCTGGACTATATTTGGTGTTGAGTTCTTGATTGTTGCCATTATTAATATATTGGCAAGCCTTATAGCAGTGAAGAGATATGCAAAAGTATAGTATTTTTTTGACAAGTTTGGAAAAATAACTTATTATTTTTTTATTACCTTTCGGGGATCGTCTAACGGCAGGACGCCTGGTTTTGGTCCAGGTAATCGGGGTTCGAGTCCCTGTCCCCGAGCAGTTGAGAAAAATCGCTTTTATTTGATACTTTAGAGAGTATATTATATGGCTCTTTAAAGCTAAAATTAGCGATTTTTTTATTCTCAAAACTAGCGTTCCAAAGTAGTGTTTTTATAACTTTCTCTTTCTTTTCGTCTTTGGCTTCTAAAAATGTTTTTTCCCTATGAATAGGGTATAAAAAAACATTTTTTATCTGTTCCAAAGTTTCTTTACCCTTATTGCCAACTTTACCTTTTATTTCAGATAACTCCTTTTTAATCTCTATTTCTTCATTATTAAGTAGATTGTTTTTATTATCATAAATATCCTTATCTATCTTATTGTCTATGAATAAGTCTAAAAGGTTATTCTTTCGCTTTGTAATAGTATCTAAGCGTTGTTTAAGGTTATCTTGGACTTTGACTAGATAATCATCATTAGCTTCTAATTCTTCCATTTTAGCTTTATAGCAAAGATTAATTAACCTCTTATCAAACTTTACCTCATTAAACACTTTAGATAATTCTTCACTAACATATTCTTCTTTTAAATAGGCTTTATGTTCATTGCATTTACCTTTTCCATTAGTGCAGTAATAATAAACATGTTTACCTCTTTTTTTAGAAGCAGTCATTGAACAACCACAATTAGCACACTTTAAAACCCCTCTATACATAAAGTATAGTTTTTTAGTCTTTGGTCTACTAGCTAATTTAGAAACTCTTTGAGCGTAATCAAATAACTTTTTAGATATTATTGGTTTATGATTACCAATATATTTTTTGCCGTCTTTTTCAATAATGCCACAGTAGATAGGGTTAGATAAAAGATAATGTATCTTACTCTTATGTATTTTATTATCACCTCTACTTCTAAAGCCCTCATTATATAGAGTATCTGTTATATCTTTTAGACTATAATTACCACTAGCATATAGTTCAAAAGCTCTGCGAATATATTTAGCTCTATCTTTATCTATTATAATAGTTTTAGTTGCTTTATCATTTATATATCCTACAGGAGCGGAATTAGGGAAGCCCCCTTGTTCTAATTTAGCAATAATACCTCTTTTTACATTTTTAGATAGATCTAAAATATATTGATTTGCCATAGAACTTTCTACATTAAATAATAATACATTATCACTAGGTAGATATTGTCTATCTGCTGTTTGAATAACTTTGATTTTGCCTTGCTGTAATAACCACTGAATACTAGCGCTATCTATAGGGTTACGAGATAATCTATCTATTTTCCAGCAGATAATAGCAAAATTATCTTTTTCATTATTTTTTATATATTCTATCATTTCAGAAAACAGAGGACGATTATCTGGCATTTTTGCTGATTTACTTTCTTTATATACCCTTTCAATTTTCAAACCTAGACTATCTGCTAGTTTTGTCATCTCTCTCACTTGTGAGTCTAATGACAAAACTTGCCTACCTTTATCTTCACTTGATTTCCTGCAATAAAGTATGTATTTTGTTGTAGTTTTTGCGCTATTCATATAAAATATAGTTAGATATAATTAAATTTAAATTTATGAAAAAAATTAGTAATAAAACTTTGCTTATAGGTTGTTTAGTAATAGTAGTTATAGTGGGGGTTTATTTTATAAATCAGAATTATCAAAAAAATAAATGTTATAATTTGGATATGAATAAGGAAAATTTTCTTGATTCTCTTGATAAGTGCTATATCTCTGGAGTTATTAATAAAGAAAAGAAAGAATATTTGACAGAAAAATTTAAACAAAAAATAAAAAATACAATTAGTATTGAATATAATAAATCAATAGATATTAATAATGTAAGAATTACACCAGGCGCACAATATGTTTTATCTTTTAATTCTAATTATTGTAATAATAGAGACGATTATTGCAATGGATGTAGTTTGAATTTTTACAATAATAATTCAGAAGGAAGTAGAAATATTATTTTTAGTCATGAATTCCAAAATTCAGGAATGAATTTTATTGATAAATCAAATTTTAATTTACTCGCCAGTGATTTTTGTTTTAATTTAGATTGCGGTGAGGGCAAATCTCAAGGCTTTTGTGTTAATAAAACTGATATAAAATAATAATTTATAAAAAAATATGACTTTAGAAATAGTATCCTTAATTTTTTCTTCTTTAGCTCTTATTATTTCAGTAGTATTAATTATTAAAGGGTGGAGAAAGAATAGAACAATTTATAATTTAGAATATTATGAATTTTTTCCAGATAAAAATAGGGACGAGGCAAACAAAATAGTTAGAGACAAACTTAATTCGGGAAACTATACAATATTACATACAGATTATAGGAGCGCCCAATACAATGTTTTATTGGGGAAACTAAAAAAATAATTTCATTCAATCAAAAAGGACAGTCCTGTGTTGATACGAAATACCTAACCCAAAGGCTAAATAATCGTCAGAACTGCCCATTTTGAGCGACTATAAAATAAAAACCTTTAGGTATTTATATATTTCGTATCAACATCTATATATTATTATAAAAGAACTAAAAAATCAATACATACTCGTTAATTCCAAAGCTTCTTTCATTTCTTCAGGAAATTCAGATAAATCAAACTTCTGATAATTGAAACTTTTTTCTCTTAGCTTATATTTATACTTTAAATCTTTTGCTTCATAACTTAATGCTTCTTTTGGCATTATTTTTTTAATCATATCTACTAACTCTTCTACTTCTAGCTCTGTTGGTTTAATTAATTCTCTTGAATTAAAATATTTCTTCTTATTTTTTAGTCTCTTATCTTCAAAACTTTTGGATATATATTTAGTAAAATATTCAACTATCTTTTTTAATCGTTTATTGTCATTAATATAAGTAAATCCTTTCTTTCTATTTTTTGTTTTAGTTCCTACCCAAAA
>Ga0102928_1000305_pt1 | contig 31236 bp, 20 predicted proteins | sample SalPonR1_B_D1_MG_FD_78504 | JGI IMG/M metagenome (GOLD analysis project Ga0102928, IMG submission 78504) | Salt pond soil microbial communities from South San Francisco under conditions of wetland restoration - Salt Pond MetaG R1_B_D1_MG | ecosystem: Environmental > Aquatic > Marine > Intertidal...
CCCTCGTCGGCGGCGAGATCGTCGAGGTAGCCGTGCAGCAGGCGTTCGGCCTCCTGCAGCACCCGGTCGTCGGTGTTGCGCAGATCGACCGCCACGACCACTCTCGAGGGCACCACGTTGACCAGGTTCGGATACACGTCGATCCGGCCGACGGTGCCCACCTGGTCGCCACCGAGACGGCGGGTGACGTCACGCACGAACGTGGCGAGGGCGCCGGCGCAGTAGGCGGGGTCGCGGCGGAGTCGCATCGGTGTGGTGCCGGCGTGCGCCGAGCGGCCCTCGATCGACACCTCCGTCCAGGAGATCCCCTGCACGCCTTCCACGACGCCGATGGTGATGCCCTCGTCCTCCAGGATCGGACCCTGTTCGATGTGCAGTTCCACGAAGTAGTGGGGCGGCGCAGCGGTCGGGCACGGCACCGGGCCGGCGTAGCCGATGCGCACCAGTTCGTCGCCGAGCCGGGAGTGGTCGTCGGCGGCGGTGACGTCCAGCGCCTCCTCCAGCGGCATCCCGCCGACGAAGACGAGGCTGCCCAGCATGTCGGGAGCGAACCGCGAGCCCTCCTCGTCGGTGAAGAACGCCACCTGGAACGGCCGCCGTGTACGGATCCCGTGCTCGTCGAGGAGCTCCACGATCTCCAGCCCCGCCAGCACGCCGAGGTTCCCGTCGAAGCGGCCGCCGGTGCCGACGGTGTCGATGTGCGACCCGCACATCACGGGGGCGAGGTCGGGGTCGGTGCCGGCACGCGTCGCCACGACGTTGCCGATGGCGTCGATGCGCACGTCGAGGCCGAGGTCGCGCATCCATCCGACCACCAGGTCACGGCCGGCCCGGTCCTCGTCGGTGAGGGCCAGACGGGCATTGCCCCACTCGCCGTTCGGCCCGTCGATCCGTCCGATCTGGCCCAGTTCGTCGATGCGCCGCGACAGACGGCCGATGTCGACCCGCAGCTCGTCGGGCCGGATCTCGCCCGCCATCAGGAGGTACCCGCCGTGGGCAGCTCGAAGTCGGCGATCTCGGCGAGTGCGCCGGCGAACGCATCGACGGCCATCGCGACCAGTTGCGCGCCGCGCTCGGCGGTGGCGGGCACGGGGTCGCCGATGTGGCCGTCGGGGCCGAAGTCGTTCGACAGCCACCCGAATCCGACGGGCCCACCGAACCGCACGTAGCGGTTGCCGGCGAGCGCCTCGGGCACGTTGCGGGTGGCGGCCGTCATGTCGACCAGTTCCGGGGCGAGGTGCAGCATCATCGACGTCTCGTCGGTGCCGCCGTGGATGCCCATCCCCAGTTCGTCGGCAGCCGACGCCCCGCCCTGGTCGGGTGGCACGCCGGGATGCGCGAGGAAGGTCATCAGGCCGTGGGCGAGGCGGATCTCACGGTTCGCCACGCCCACCAGCGCCGAGTTGCCGCCGTGGCCGTTGAAGAAGACGAGCTTGCGTGCCGCGGTGGTGGCGATGCACCGGCCGATGTCGTCGAGCACGGCGAGCAGGGTGGTGGCCGACAGCCAGACGGTGCCCGGCGACCAGGCATGTTCGTTCGACTTGGTGTAGGCGAGCGGCGGCAACAGCCAGACGTCGAGGTCGGCGCCCACCCGCTCGATCGCGGCCTCGGCGACGCGCTCGGCGATCAGGAGGTCGGTGTTGTACGGCAGGTGCGGGCCGTGCTGCTCGACGGCCCCGAGGGGCTGCACCACGATGCTGCGCCCCGTGACGAGCCGATCGAGGTCGGGAGCGCGGAGATCGGCGAGACGACGCGAAACGAGAGCCACATCGGCACGTTACGTCGCCGTCACGGATCTGGGGCACACTGTCGCCGATGCCCCCGACCCGCCCCGCCGCCTCGTCCCCCGCGGCCACCGGCGGGTCACGCGGAGATCGTCACCACGGCCGTCACGACGACTACGACGCCATCGTCGTCGGAGCCGGACACAACGGCCTCGTCGCCGCCGCCTACCTCGCTCGCGCCGGGATGCGAACCCTGTTGCTGGAGGCTCGCGCCGCCGTCGGCGGTACCGCGGCGAGCGAGGAGTTCGCCGGGGCGACCGTCAACATCTGCAACTGCGACCACCTCACGTTCCGCACCACGCCCGTGATCGAGGAGCTCGGCCTCGCCGACCACGGCCTGCGATACCTCGACGTCGATCCGGGCCAGCACAACCGGTCCTGGACGTCGGTGGAGCGTGGCTGGTCGCTGCACCACGACCTCGACGCCACCCTCGACTCGCTGGGCGCGTCGTTCCCCCACGAGGTGGACGGCTACCGCCGCTACGCCCGGGCGGCGATGCCGGCGGTGCGGATGATCTTCGAGGCGGCCGCCCAGCCGCCGACGGTGCGCGGCCTCACCCGGTTGGCCCTGCGCCGGCGACTCGCCGGGGCGTCCACGATCCTGCGGTGGTCACGCCGCAGCGCCGCCGACGTGCTGCGCTCGTTCTTCTCCGACGAGGCCGTGCGCGGACCGGCGGCGCTCACCGGGCCCATGGTGTGGGGGATCTCTCCGGAGATGCCCGGCAGCGGGCTCGGGGCGCTCACCCACGCCATGCGCCACGTGGCCTCGGTGGGCCGCCCGATCGGGGGCAGCGGGCAGGTGCCGGCGGCGCTGTCCGCCGCGTTCACGGCCGCCGGCGGCGTGCTGCGCACCTGCAGCCCGGTCGACACGATCCTCTGTGACGGCGAGCGGGTGCGCGGTGTCGCCCTCGTCGGCGGCGAGGAGATCAGCGCTCCCGTCGTGGTGTCCGCATGCAACCCGCACGACACGTTCCTGCGGTGGCTGAAGGATCCGCCGGCGTCGGCCGACGAGCTGGTGCGCCGCTGGAGCGACATCGCGCACCACGACGGCTACGAGTCCAAGATCGATGCCGTGCTCTCGGCGCCTCCCGCGCTCCGCCACGGCGGCGGCGGGCTCGGACCGACCACGGCCATCGCACCGTCGCTCGCCGACATCGACCGGGGCGCCCGGTTGATGCGCGAGGGCGGCGTGCTCCAACGGCCCGGGTTCCTGCTCAACGTGCCGACGTTGCTCGATCCGTCGATGGCCCCCGACGGGCGGCACGTGCTGAGCATCGAGGCGCTCTTCACACCGTTCGGCCTGCCCGAGGGCTGGGCGACCTCGAAGGAGCCCCGCCGGTGGCTGGAACTCGTCGCCGAACTCTGCGAGCCGGGCCTGCTCGACTCGATCGTCGACTGGCGGGCGATGACTCCGGACGTGTACGAACGCGACTTCCACCTGCCGGCCGGGCACGCCACGAGCTTCGCCGGAGGCCCGTTGGCGGCGTTCCGCAATCCGAACCCGGAGCTCACCGGCTACGAGACGGCCGTGGACGGCCTGTACCTCACCGGCGCAGCGACGTTCCCGGGTGCCGGCGTGTGGGGCGCCAGCGGACGCAACTGTGCCGGCGTCGTGCTCGAGCGTCGATCCTGACGAGACCGGGTACGCCCGCACGAGGACGACGACATCCGGAATACCGGCCGGCGCCGTACGGTTGAAACACGTGTTCGCACGAATCCACGTCTTCACACAGAAACGAGAGTGACCACCCACCATGTCCACCGGGTCGATCCCCCTCGGTCGCTGGGCCGGGATCCCGGTCCGCGCCCACTGGACCATTGCCTTCATCGCCCTGCTCTTCGGCGTCAGTTGGTCGCAGGTGCTCGGCGTCGCAGGCGCCGTCGCCGCAACCGGCGCACTGTTCGCCTCGATCCTCGCCCACGAGTTCGGACACGCACTCGTTGCACGCCGCTACGGCGTCCAGACGCAGTCCATCGACCTCTGGGCCCTCGGCGGCGTCGCCCGGCTCGACCGTGAGCCGCCCACTCCTCGCGCCGACGGTCTCATCGCCGTCGCGGGCCCGCTCGTGAGCCTGACGCTCGGCATCGTCCTCGTCGGCGGAGCACTCGCCCTGCAGTCCTACACGCTCGCCGTGATCGGCTCCCTCAACCTGGTCCTCGCCCTGTTCAACATGCTGCCCGGTGCCCCGCTCGACGGCGGCCGGGTCCTGCGGGCGTTCCGCTGGGCCCGAACGGGCGACAAGTACCGGGCGATGCGCGACGCCGGCAATGCCGGGCGTGTGCTCGGGTGGAGCCTCGTCGGGATCGGCGTCGTACTGATGTTCAACGGCTTCAACGGCATCTTCCTCGCCCTGGTCGGGTTGTTCGTCGCCCTCAACGCCCGCGCCGAGATCATCGGCTCGTACATCGGCGAGCAACTCGACGGCGTGAAGGTGCGCGACCTCACGTGGTTCGGCATCGCCCAGGCCGGCACCGACATGGACGCCGACTCGATGATCTGGCAGCGTCAGCGTCTCGGTGACGCCGGTGCGGTCGCCGTGGTCGGCGACGACGGCGAGCTCGACGGGCTGGTGCTCGAGGAGCAGCTGTGGGCCGTGCCCGCCGACCGGCGGGCGATGGTGATGCTCACCCAGCTGATGGTGCCGTTCAACAGCCTCGCCAAGGCATCGCCCGACGAGGACCTGTCCACCGTGCTCCCCCGCCTCAACCCGTTGCGGCCCGTGGTGACGGTGTGGAACGGCGAGAAGCTGCTCGGCATCGTCCCGCCGAAGCGGCTGCAGGCCCGCCTCGAGGAAGCCCAGCGTCGCATCCACCCCGGCCACCCCGGTCACGCCGGCGTGTGATCACGATCGGGGTCTGACCCCGATCGTGATCAGGCGTCCTTGACCGACCAGTCGCGATGGGCGACGGGATCCTTGTCGCTCCAGGGGAAGTTGATCCAGAGGTCGGTGCGCTTCCAGACGTAGTCGCACTTCACCAGCGAGTGGGCCTTCTCGTACAGGACACCGGTGCGCACCTCGGCGACCTTGCCGTGACTGAACTCCTGCACCGACTTCAACGTGTGACCGGTGTCGGCCACGTCGTCGACGATGAGGATGCGGGCATCGGACACGTCGACGAAGTCGGGAGCCGGCGGCAGGATCCGCGGCACCTCGAGCCGCTCGTCCACGCCGGTGTAGAACTCCACGTTCATCGTGTAGACGTTCTTCACCGACAGCGCATACCCGATCGCCCCACCGATCAGCAGCCCGCCACGGGCGATCGCCAGCACCATGTCGGGCTCGTAGCCGTCGTCGGCCACCATCTGTGCCAGGTCACGCGACGCCGCCCCGAAGATGTCCCACGTCATGATCTCGCGCTCGTCAGGCATGGCGAGGCAACCTACACGCAGATGTCGCCCGGACGCACAGGCACCCGATCGAGGGGTCGGCCGACGCCGTCGACCCGGCGCAGGGCGTCACGGATCGCTGCCACGATGGCCGGCGTGGAGGAGATGCACGGCGGTTCGCCGACACCCTTCGCGCCGAGCGGGGCGTGCGGGTCGGGCTCCTCGATCAACGTCGCCACCACCTCGGGCATGTCGAGGAAGGTCGGGAGCAGATAGTCGGTGAAGTTGCCGTTGCGGATCACGCCGTCGACCTGCACGATCTCCTCCATCACCGCCAATCCGAGGCCCTGGGCGATCCCACCCTCGATCTGGCCCGTGACCGACAGCGGGTTGAGCGCCCTGCCGACGTCCTGGGCGGTGGCGATCTGCACGACCTTCACCAACCCGAGCCGGGGATCGACGTCGACGACCGCGCGGTGGGCGACGAAGGCGAACGCGGTGTGGCAGTTGCCCTGGCCGTTCTCGTCGAGGTCCTCCGTCTCCGGATGCCGGTACTCGACGGTCTCGTCGATCGTCATCCCGGCGGCGGCCTCGGCGACGGGGAGCCGCCAGCCCGACACGGTGTCGACCACGTCGGTGCCGTCGATCGACAGCCGCAGGGCGTCGAGACCCTCCACGTCGGCGGCGAACCGGCCGGCGACCGCTTCGAACAACCGCTCGCGGACGGTCCGGCACGCGAGGTCGACCGCTCCCCCGCTCATCCAGGTCTGACGGGACGCCGACGTCGAACCGGCCGAGCCCACCTGGGTGTCGATGCGGTCGAGGACCACGTCGTCGACACCGAGAATCGTGCGGGCGATCTGCGGCGCGATGGTCACGAACCCCTGTCCCACCTCGGAGGTGGCGAACTTCAAGGTGACGACGCCGTCGGCCAACCGGCAGCGCGCCGTGGCGTAGTCGTCGAAGCCCTCGGAGTACATGAGGTTCTTGATCGCCACACCCCACCCCACGCCGCGCACCACGTCACCCCGGTCGGCCGTGCGTCCCGCCCCTCCCGGCAGCTGCATCGCATCGAAGGTGCCGTCCTCGGAGGGGAACCCGCCGACGGGCGTGTCGGGCAGCGGCAGTGCGGCCGTCTCGCGGATGCAGCGCTCGACCGGCGCCACGTTGAGCACCGGCTGCCCGGTGATCAACGGATCGCCGGTGCGCATGGCATTGCGGAGGCGCACTTCCACCGGGTCGAGGCCGCAGGCCAGCGCCAGCTTGTCCATCTGTGACTCGTGCGCGAAGCAGGCCTGCACGACCCCGAACCCGCGCATCGCCCCGCACGGCAGGTGGTTGGTGCGTACGGCCCAGCCGTCGACCAGTGCGTTGTCGCACCGGTACGGCCCCTGGGCGTGGGTGATGGCGTTGATCAGCACGGCCGATGACGTGGAGGCGTAGGCCCCGCCGTCGAAGACCATGCGCGCCTCGATCTTCACGATCTCGCCGTCGGCGGTGGCGTGGTGGCGCATCCGGATCGTGGCCGGGTGCCGGTGGACGTGTCCGAGGAAGCTCTCGGCGCGGCTGTAGTGGATCTTCACCGGCCGCCCCAGCCGCAGAGCGAGCAGGCACGTGTGCACCTGCAGCGAGATGTCCTCACGTGCTCCGAAGGCACCGCCGACCCCTCCGAGGACGAGCCGCACGGACTCCTCGGGAAGGCCGAGGCAGGCGGCGATCTGCGTGCGGTCCTCGTGCAACCACTGCGTGGCCACGTGCAGCTCCACACCGCCGCCGCCGGGGTCGGGCACGGCGAGCGCCGCTTCGAGGCCGAGGAAGGCCTGGTCCTGCATGCCGATCTCGTACGTGCCCTCCACGACGACGTCACCGGTGGCATCGACGTCGCCGCGCACGATGCGCTGGTGGCGGATCACGTTGCCGTCGGGATGGATGTCGGCAGCGGTTCCGGCGATCGCCGCCTCGGGGTCGAGCAGCGGGTCGAGCGGTTCGTAGTCGACCACGATGGCGGCCAGTGCCCGCCGGCACGTCTCGGGGTGGTCGGCGGCCACGGCGGCGACGGGTTCGCCCACGTACCGCACCACCTCGGACGCGAACACGGGCTGGTCGTGGCTGATCAGCCCGTAGTGGAGGTCGCCCGGGACGTCCTCGGCGGTGATGACCGCCTCGACCCCGTCGATCCGCCAGGCGCCGGAGACGTCGATCGAGCGGATGCGGGCGTGGGGATGCGGCGAGCGCAGCGTGGCGCCCCAGAGGCAGCCGTCGGCGTGGAGGTCGGAGGAGAAGGCGAAGGTGCCCTGGACCTTGGCGACCCCGTCGGGCCGGCCCGGCGACGTGCCGATCGTGCCGTGGCGACCCTCGATGACGGCGGGGAGTTGCTCGACGACGGTCACGAGGCTCCCCCGACGTCGCGACGGGCGACGGCGACGCGCTGCACGGCGTCGATGATGCGCCCGTAGCCGGTGCACCGGCACACGTTGCCGGCCAGCTCCTCGCGGATCTCGGTGTCGCCGGGGTCGGGCGAGCGTTCGAGCAGGTCGTGGACGGCCATCACCAGGCCGGGAGTGCAGAAACCGCACTGCACGGCGCCGGCCTCGACGAACGCCGCCTGGACGTCGGTCGGCGTGCCCGCCGGGGCGACTCCCTCGATCGTGACCACGGTGCGGCCCACCACACCGGCGGCCATCACGAGGCACGAGCAGACCAGTTCGTCGTCGACCAGCACGCTGCACGACCCGCACTCGCCCTGTTCGCAGGCGCCCTTCGAGCCGATCAGCCCGAGCCGGTCGCGCAACACGTCGAGCAGGCTCTCGCCGAGCCATGAATCGGTCACCTGCCGGTCGACGCCGTTGACGTTCACGGTGTAGTGGTCGCTGTCGATGATCATCGTGACTCCTCCTCGTGGAGATCGAAGGCCCGTCGCGCCAGCCGCTCGGCCATCACACCGACGGCATGGCGGCGGTACTCCGCCGTCGAGCGGTGGTCGGTGATCGGCGTACTCGCCGCGGCGGCGAGCTCTCCGAACGCCACCAGGGCGTCGCGGTCGACGCGGGCGGAGTCCCAGTCGACACGCTCGGCCAGGAACGCCTCGGCCTGCGGGCAGCGGAGCACGGTGGGCCCCACCGAACCCAGGGCGAGGCCGACGCTGCGCTGCGGTACGTCGACGACCAGACAGGCGCTGGCCACGGCGATCACCATGGCGTTGCGGACGCCGACCTTGGCGTAGCCCTGCCAACCCGCGGCGACAGGGACGGTGACCGCCGCGATCAACTCGCCGGCACGGCGATCGGTGCGCTTCACGCCGAGCATGAAGTCGACCACGTCGACCGTTCGCGTCCCCGACGCCGACGCCAGCGTCACCGTGGCGCCGGCGGCGGCCAGCACCGGCAGCCCGTCACCGGCCGGTGAGCACGTGCCGAGATTGCCGCCGAGTGTGCCGGCATTGCGGATCTGCGGCGACCCGACGGTGCGGGATGCCTCGGCGAGCGCCGGCAGCAGCGAGGCCAGGGGTTCGCGCATCAGCTCGGAGTACGTGACCGCGGCACCGATCGTGACCGTGCCGGCTGCGGGATCATGGCGCCAGGAGCGCAGCTCGGTGATGCGGTTCACCATCATCACCGTCCGGTCGGGACGCCGGTGCCCCTCGTTCACCTCCACCATCAGGTCGGTGCCGCCGCACAGCAGCGTGGCGCCCGGTTCGTCGGCCAGCATCGACACCGCGGCGTCGAGCGTTCGGGGGAGCAGCACGGGCACCAGCGAGACTGTACAAACCCGATCCGTGTTGTCGACCTCTCCTGCACCCGAGGTTCACGCAGCGGTAACCCGCCGCCCCGGATTCCCCGGCGCTCCGACTCCCCGACGCCACGGTGCGCGCCACTACGGTGCGCCGCCGTGACGGGGGTCACAATGCCCGCCACACGATCGACCGACGAACGAGAACACACGCAGGGGGAACCGAATGACCACACGAGCCAGCCGACACCGACACGCCGCCAGGGGCCGCCGCACCGGCTTCGCACTGCTCGCCGGCGTCCTGCTCGTCACCGCATCCTGCGGGAGCAGCGACGACGACACGGGTGACGGCCCGTCCGACGACAGTCCGGCAGCGACCGACACCGCCGGCACGGACACGACCGACACCGACACCGACACCGACACGGCTCCGCCGGTGAGCGAGAACGCGATCGAGGAGAACACCGTCGACGACGACGCCGACCCGGTGGCGGGCGGCACGCTGCGCTACGGCATCGAAGCCGACGTCGACGGCCTCAACCCGACCACGTCGGCGCTCTCGGCACCGGGGCAGCTGATGGCCAACGCCGTCTTCGACAACATCACCGCCTTCGACGTCGACAACAACGCCGTGCCCTACCTGGCCGAGACCATCGAACCGGTCGACGGCGACCTGTCGAAGTGGCAGGTGACGCTGCGCGAGGGCATCACGTTCCACGACGGCACGCCCCTGGACGCCGAAGCCGTGCAGATCAGCTTCGAGGCCCAACGCAACGACCCGCTGATCGGGCTCGGGTTCCGCCCGTTCCACCCCGAGGAGGGCGCCACCGAGATCATCGACGAGATGACCCTGCAGTACAACCTGCTCGAGCCGTTCGCCTCGTTCCCCGCCTTCCTGGCCACCCGCGCCGGGTACGTGGCGTCGCCCACCTGGCTCGCCGCCACGATCGAGGACCCCACCCTCAACCAGCAACCCGTCGGCACCGGACCGTTCGTGTTCGACAGCCGCTCGGCCGACTCGGTCACCCGTTTCGTCCGCAACGAGAACTGGTGGAACGGCGACGTCCACCTCGACGCGATCGAGTTCGTGCCGGTCACCGACCCGGCGAACCGCAACGACCTGCTGTTCAGCGGCGAGATCGACGCCCTGCACACCTCGACCGCCGAGTTCGTCGGCGAGTTGCTCGAACGCGACGACATCCAGAACATCATCGACGAGACCGGCGAGGAGGGGTTCTTGATGGTCAACTCCGAGCTGCCTCCGTTCGACGACATCCGCGCCCGCCAGGCCTTCACGCTCGCCGCGCCGCTCGCGGGCTACCGGGACCTGTTCGGGCTGGGCGTCGCCCGTCCGGCGGACCAGATGTTCATCCCCGAGAGCAGGTTCTACGACCCGAGCATCGTGCAGGAGGGCGACATGCCCGACGCAGCGGTCGCACTGGCGGCGGAGTACTGCGCCGAACGGGGCGGCGAGGAGAACCCCCTGCTCGGCATCCCCACCTGCACCGACGGCAAGATCAACATCGAGTACCAGTACGCCGGACCGTCGGCGATCGGCACGCGGGCCGTCGAGTACTGGGAACAGGGATGGAACGTCGCCTTCAACGTGACGCGTGACGAAGTGGCACAGGACGACCAGATCCAGCAGGCGGCGCTCGGCCAGTACAACGCCACGGGCTGGCGCCAGTTCGGTGACGCCGATCCGGCCCTCGAGCGGGTGTGGCTGCTGTGCCGCAACGTCGGCGTGATCTCGCTCAACTGGCCGCGTTACTGCGACGAACAGCGCGATCAGCTGCTTCTCGAGGCCGGGGCACTCCCGCCCGATTCGGACGAGCGGATCCCGCTGTTCCAGCAGATCTCGCAGAACATCCACGACGCCTACACCTACATCTTCACGCTGCACGCCATCTGGGACAACGCATTCGCCGAGGACGTCCGCGGCGTGTGCGATCGCACGTCTCCCGACGGCGTGGCGCTGCGCTGTGCCCTGCAGGGCTACACGTACCACGACTCCGTCTGGTTCGCCGGGTAGGCCGCCTGCGTCATCCGACGTACGGACAGTGGCGGCACCCGCTGTCGCAGCACGTGCCGCGGCGGGCGAGGAACTCGGCCGTGAACACGGAGAACCCGCTCGTCGGGTCGGCATAGACGGGCAGGCCGTCGTCGAGTGCCGCACGATGCCGGCGCATGATCTCGTCCCGAGCCGCACCCGTGCCGCGAAGACGGCGCGGGTGCGGCTCGTCGCGCCAGTTCGGTCGCAGTGACGGATCGGTCGACGAGGGCACCCCACGAGTGTGCTCGCAGATCGATCTTGTTCCAATCCGATGTCGGCCGGCGGCACTGCCAGGGCCGATGCGTGCCATCGGCCGGCGAGCGACGCTCGTGTTGACCCGACGACGGGCACGGGGACTAAGGTCCGCGCAGCGTGACGTCAGTCACGTCCACGACACCGGCCTCGAGATCCGAGCCCGGCCAATTCCAGGGGGACACCAACAAGATGCGAACACGATCGACGCGACGTGCCACCAAGGTGGGCATCGCCGCACTCGTGAGCTTCTCGCTCATCGCCGCCGCCTGCGGCGGCGATGACGACGACAGCGGCGACGGCGGCGGAGACACCGAATCGACCGAGGCCACCGACGCCACCGACGGCGACGAGGGCGACACCACCGAGACCACCGAGTCCGGCGTCCAGGACAACGAGATCACACAGGACACCGTCTCCCCCGAGGAGGAGATCGGCGACCCGGTCCCGGGTGGCACGCTCCGCTACGGCCTCGAGGCCGACGTCGACGGTCTGAATCCCACGTCGTCGGCACTGTCGGCGCCCGGGCTGATGATGTCCCAGGCCGTGTTCGACAGCCTCATCGCCTACGACGTCGACGGCAACGCGGTCCCGTACCTCGCCGAGTCGATGGAGCCGGTCGACGGCGACTTCGCCACCTGGCAGCTCACACTGCGCGAGGGCATCGAGTTCCACGACGGCACCCCGGTGAACGCCGAGGCCGTCCAGGTGAACTTCGAACTGCAGCGCAACGATCCGCTCGTGGGGCTCGCCGTGCGTCCGTACTACCCGGAGACCGACGCCACGACGCTGATCGACGACCTCACCATCCAGTTCAACCTGCTCGATCCCAACGCCCAGTTCCCGAAGGCCCTCACCGGCCAGCTCGGCTACCTCGCGTCACCCACCTGGATCGCCGCAGCCGCGGACGACCCCACGCTCAACCAGCAGCCCGTCGGCACCGGCCCGTTCGTGTTCGACAGCCGCTCGGCCGACTCGGTCACCCGATTCGTCCGCAACGAGGACTGGTGGAACGGCTCCGCCTTCCTCGACGCGATCGAGTTCGTTCCCGTCACCGACCCGGATTCGCGCGCCGACCTGTTCTTCAGCGGTGAGCTGCAGGCACTGCAGACGTCGAACCCGGCAACCGTCGAGGACCTGCGCAGCGACGACGCCGTGCAGAACGTCATCGACGAGACCGGTGAGGAGTCGTTCGTGATGATCAACACGGCGGTGGCCCCGTTCGACGACATCCGTGTTCGTCAGGCGCTCACGTTCGCCACGCCGCGGCAGCAGTACAACGACCTGATCAACCTCGGGGTCACCCGCCTCGCCGACCAGATGTTCATCCCCGAGAGCAAGTTCTACAACCCCGACGTGGTGCAGGAGGGCGACACGCCCGATCTCTCGCTGCCGCTGGTGGAGTCGTACTGCGCCGAGCGCGGCACCGAGGAGAATCCGATCCTCGGCACCACCACGTGCTCCGACGGCAAGGTCAACATGGAGCTGCAGTGGTCGGGCCCGTCGGTGGTCCAGACCCAGGTGGCCGACCTGTTCAACCAGGCCTGGAGCAACTCCGGCTTCAACGTCACCTTCAACGAACTGCCCCAGGACGACCACATCCAGGAGACGGCTCTCGGCCAGTACAACGTGAACACCTGGCGTCAGTTCGGCGCCGAGGATCCGCAGAACGACCGGGTGTGGCTCGGCTGCGACAACATCGGTGTGATCTCGCTGAACTGGCCGAAGTACTGCGACGAGGCCCGCGATGCGCTGATGGACGAGAGCGGTGCGAGCACCGACGAGGCCGAGCGCATCGAGATCTGGAAGCAGATCAGCGAGAACATCAACCAGGCCTACACCTACATCTTCTTGAACCACACCCTCTGGGACAACGCGTTCGCCGAGAACGTGCTCGGGGTGTGCGACCGGACGGCACCGACGGGCGAACAGCTCCTGTGTGTCACCAACGGGCGCAACTGGTTCGACTCCATCTGGATCAACGAGTGACGGGCTCCGAGCCCACCCCACTCCCCGTCCATCACCACCAGTAGGTCAACACACACATGAGATTCTGGCTCCAACGGTTCGGAATGGCGATCCTGCTGCTCCTGACGGTCAGCGCCCTCACGTTCGGGGCGATGAACATTCTCGGTGACCCTCTCTTCAACATCCTCGGCCCCGTCGCCGGCGACACGGAGAATCCCGAGAGCATCGCCCTGATCGAGGCGGCGGAAGCTGAGTACAACCTCGACCGACCCCTTCCGGTGCGCTGGGCCCTGTGGCTCGGCGACTTCGTGACGGGCGACTTCGGGGTGCAGTTCAGCGAGGACGGTCAACCACCGGTGTCGGATCTCATCGCGGAGCGACTTCCGAGAACGCTGTCGCTCCTGGTCATGGCTCAGCTCATGGCCGTGTTCATCTCGATTCCGTGGGCGCTCTGGTCGGCCTCCAAGGCCAACAAGCCGGTCGACCGAGCGTCCACGGTGATCACCTTCGGCATGATCGCCCTCCCGAACTTCGCGTTGGCGGTGGTGCTCAAGTACATCTTCGCGATCCAGTTGGGGTGGTTCCCGTTGGCGTTCACCGCCAACGACCCCTTCTGGTCGCGGATGTGGCAGATGGTCCTGCCGGCCATCACGCTGGCCATTCCCGCGGCAGCCGTCTACCAGCGGCTGCTGCGCACCGATCTCATCACGACCCTGCAGGAGGACTTCATCCTCACGGCGCGGTCGAAGGGCGTGTCGCGCAACTCCGTGCTGTTCAAGCACGCGCTGCGCCCGTCGCTGTTCTCCTTCGTCACGATCTTCGCGATCAACACCGGCGCCCTCATCGGCGGCGCCCTCATCGTCGAGAACGTGTTCCTGATCCCCGGCCTCGGCCGCGCCATCGTCGAAGCGATCCTGCGCGAGGACTTCCCCGTCGTGTTGGCGATCGTGATGATCGTGTCGGCGGCGTTCGTCGTGCTCAACCTGCTCGTCGACATCATCTACTCGCTCATCGACCCGAGGGTGCGTGCCTCATGACCGAGACCACCCGCTCCACGGACGCCGGCGCCAGCCGAGCCGCAGACCCGGACCACGTCCACCTCGACGACGCCGCGGCGTCGCTCGTGCCGTCCATTGCCGGCCTCGAGGCCGATGCCGCTCCCGTCCCCGACTCCGACAAGGCGGCCAAGCGCCGGGTGGGCTGGGGTTTCTGGGTGTCGGTCACCTGGTTGGCCGTGATCGTGCTCGCCGCGATCCTCGCACCGTGGCTCCCGTTGAAGGATCCCGAGCTGCCGCAGCCCCCGGTGGTCGGCGAGCGTCCACCGTATGCGCCGTCGGGCACCTACTGGTTCGGCACCGACCAGCTCAACCGCGACATGTTCAGCCGTACGATCTGGGGCGCCCGCACGTCGCTGGTCGTGGGCTTCGCCGCCATCGCCTTCGGCATGCTCGTCGGCGGCACCCTCGGCATGTTGGCCGGCTACTTCCGCGGCCGGTTCGACGCCGCCGTGTCGTTCGTGTTCGTCGTGCTGCTGTCGTTCCCGGCGCTCGTGCTGGCGATCCTGATCACGGCACTGCTGAACCGCAGCCTGTTCACCATCTCGGTCACGCTCGGCATCCTCGCCGTGGCGCCGGTGGGCCGGGTGGCGCGAGCCAGCACCATCTCCTTCGCCGACCGCGAGTTCGTGCTCGCGTCTCGAACCCTCGGAGCCCGACATCCGCGCATCATCGTGCGCGAGCTGCTGCCCAATGTGGTCATCCCGATGTCGGCGCTCGCCCTCTTGGGAATGGCGGTGGCGATCGTGGCCGAGGGCGGTCTCGCCTTCCTCGGCCTGTCGGTCGAGAAGGGGTCCACCTGGGGCAAGCTGATCCTCAACGGTGCCAGCAGCTCCCGCGACCTCCAGGAGGCGCCGTGGATGTCGTTCGCCCCGATCATCGTGCTGTTCCTCACCGTCCTGGCACTCAACTTCGCCGGCGACCGGCTGCGCGACTACTTCGACGTGAAAGAGACCGCACTGTGAGCGTGAACTCGCCCAGCCGCCTCGGCGTGTCACGCGCCCCCATCGACGGCCCCCTGCTCGAGCTCGACGACCTGAAGACACACTTCAAGACCGAGCGGGGGCTCGTACGCGCCGTCGACGGCGTCACGCTCACCATGAACCGCGGCGAATCGCTCGGTGTGGTCGGCGAGTCGGGATCCGGCAAGACCGTGCTCAGCCGATCGATCATGGGGCTGCTGCCGTCGTCGGCGGTGAACCACGGGTCGGTGAAGTTCGCCGGGCAGGAGATCCTCGGGCTGCCCACACGGCAGATGCGGCACCTGTGGGGCGCCGAGATGTCGATGGTGTTCCAGAACCCGCTGAACTCGTTGAATCCGCTGATGCGCATCGGCAAGCAGATCACCGAGTCGTTGCGCCTCCACCTCGACATGGACAAGGCCAACGCCCAGGCCACGGCCGTGCAGTTGCTGCGCGACGTCCACATCCCCGAACCGGAGAAGCGTCTCCGCCAGTACCCGCACGAGCTGTCGGGCGGCATGCGTCAGCGTGTGATGATCGCCATCGCACTGGCCTGCGGCCCCACCCTGCTGTTCGCCGACGAGCCGACCACGGCACTCGACGTCACCGTGCAGGCGCAGATCCTCGACGTGATCAACGAGCAGCGCCGCGACCGCAACATGTCGGTGATCCTCGTCACCCACGACCTCGGCGTGGTCGCCGGCCACACCGACCAGGTGGCGGTGATGTACGGCGGGCGGCTCGTCGAGCGGGCACCCACGCGCACGCTGTTCGCCAACATGAAGATGCCCTACACCAAGTCGCTGATGCGCAGCATCCCCAAGCTGGAGGATCCGAGCCACACCCGGCTCGCCACGATTCCCGGCCGTCCACCCGACCTCGTCAACCCGCCGAAGGGCTGCCGTTTCGCACCCCGCTGCGCCTACGCCCGAGACAAGTGCCACACCGAGGAGCCACCGTTGGTCGCCGCCGACTCCCCCGACCACCTCTACGCCTGCTGGTATCCGGTCGGTTCGCCCGAGTTCCGCGAACGCGACGAGGAGCTCACCCGCACCGGAGCCCTCACCGCCACACCCGCCGTCGGGATGGTCGGCTGATGGCCGGTACCGGACACGCCCATCTGCGCGGCGGCGACCGGGTGCTCGCCATCGAGGACATGGTCGTCGAGTTCAAGGTCGGGCGCGGCACCACGGTGAAGGCCGTGTCGGGCATCAGCTTCGACGTGCTGCGCGGTGAGACGCTCGGCATCGTCGGCGAGTCGGGCTGCGGCAAGAGCACCACCGGTCGCGCCATCATGCAGATCCCCCGGCCCACCTCGGGCTCGATCGTGTTCGAGGGCCAGGACCTGACCGCACTGGGCACCAACGACCTGCGCGAAGCCCGCACCAAGGTGCAGATGATCTTCCAGGACCCGATCTCGTCGCTCAACCCGCGTCGCGCGGTGCGCGACAGCGTGATGGAGCCTCTCGACATCTGGGGCCGCGGTACCAAGGCCGAGCGCGAACAACTCGTCGACGAGATCCTCGAGTCCGTCGGCATCGACCCGCAGCGGGCGGCGGAGAGCCGGCCGCACCAGTTCTCCGGCGGCCAGTGCCAGCGCATCTCGGTGGCTCGTGCGCTCGTGCTCGACCCCACCCTGATCATCTGCGACGAGCCCGTGTCGGCCCTCGACGTGAGCGTGCAGGCCCAGGTGCTCAACCTGCTCCAGGACCTGAAGGCGAAGTACGGGCTCACCCTGGTGTTCATCGCCCACGACCTCGCCGTGGTGAAGAACGTCAGCGATCGCGTGGCGGTGATGTACCTGGGCAAGCTGTGCGAAGTGGCGTCCAGCGACGATCTCTACGCCCGGCCGGCGCACCCCTACACGAACGTGCTGCTGGCCTCGATTCCCGAGCCCGACCCCGACGCCGACCACTCGAGCACGTCGATCATCGGGGAACCGCCGTCGCCGGTGAACCCGCCGAGCGGCTGCCGGTTCCATCCGCGCTGCCCCAACGCCGACGACCTGTGCTCGCGTGAGGAGCCCGTACTCCGCCCGATGGGGGACGGTCACTTCGTTGCCTGCCACCATCCCGTGGAGGTGCCGGTCACCGTCGGTGCCGCGCCCAGCGTGGTGGCCGACGTCACCCCCGACTGACGGACACCACCTGAGCCCACAGTCCGCCCACGATGCCGGGGCCACACGAGGCGCGGCTGGTACCGTCGCTCCGATGCCTGCGGTGCTCGACCTGCGGACGCGAGCCGCGTCTCCTGCCGACGTGGGTTCGGCACTGTCCGCGTGCCGTCACGGACGCTCCGACCCCACCACGCGCCTGCGTTCCACCGGCCGCGGCGCCGCCTCGCGCGGCGAGTTCGTCCGCGCCGCGATCACCCCACGGGGCCCCGCAACCGTCCACCTGGCATGGCGCAGCGGCGACGTCGTCGACGTGCTCGGCGCGTGGGGGCCCGGTGCCGACCTGCTCGTCGAGCGGGTCCCGCAACTGGCCGGAGCCGACGACGCCGGTGCCGCCGAACTCGAGCAGGCGGAGCACCCGGTGGTGGCAGCGGCCGCCGCCGCACACCGGCACCTGCGGATCGGCCGCACCGGCGATCCGTACGCCGACCTCCTGCCGACCATCCTCGCCCAGCGCATCACCGCCGGAGAGGCCGTCCGCCAGTGGGCAGCGCTCTGCCGGCTGCTCGGCACACCGGCACCCGGCCCCTTCGACGGGCTGCTGTTGCCTCCGGCACCGGACGTGATGGCCACCACACCCACCTGGCGACTGCACCGCCTCGGCATCGAACGCAAGCGCGCCGCAGCGCTCGTCGAGGTCGCCCGCCACGCCGCCCGGCTGCACGGGTGGAGCGCACTCGGGCCGGACGAGGCAGCGAGCCGTCTGCGGCTCCTGCGCGGCGTCGGCGTCTGGACGATCGGCAACGTGCTCGGCACCGCCTGGGGTGACCCCGACGCCGTGGCGGTGGGCGACTACCACCACAAGAACACCGTGTCGTGGGCGCTCGCCCGTGAGCCGCGAGGGACCGACGAACGGATGCTGCAACTGCTCGAGCCCTACCGGGGCCAGCGTGGCCGCGTCGTCCGGCTGCTCGGCCTCCATTGCGGCCATGCCCCGGCCCGCGGGCCCCGGCAGCGCATCCTTCCCATGCGGAACTGGTGAACACACCGTGACCACCGAGATCCACGCCGACATCCGCCCCCACGCCGACCCGATCACCGAACGTTCGGCATGGCGCCGCGCCGTCGGTGTCGGGCTCGCTGCCTACGTGGTGTCGCGGCTGTGCGTCCTCGCCGCGGCGGGCGTGCGGGCGGCACAGGTCGTCGTCGACGCCCGCGAGGACGGCGAGCCCGAATCCACGGCCTGGACCACGATCACCGGTGTCCTCACGTCGTGGGACGGGCGCTGGTACCTCGAGCTGATCCGCACCGGCTACCCCGACTCGATCCCTGCCGACATCACCTACGAGCAGCTCGAAGCCCGCGCCGCGTTCTTTCCCGTGTTTCCCTGGCTCGTTCGTGGTGTCGACGTCGTCCTGCCCGGCGGTGACACCCTCGCCGCACTGTTCACCAACTTCGTACTCGGTGCGATCGCCGTCGTGCTCGTCGGCCTCCTCGCCCGCCGCCTCTACTCGGTCGATGCCGCCGTCCGGGCGATGACCCTGTTCGCCATCTTCCCCGGCAGTTTCGTGCTGTCGTTCGCCTACTCGGAGGCGACGCTGATCGTGCTGGCCGCGGCATGTCTGCTGTTGCTGCTCGACGAACGCTGGCTGCTCGCCGGGCTCACCGCCGCCGTGGCCACCGGCGCCCGGCCGAACGGCATCGCCCTCGTGGCGGCGTGTGCCGTCGCCAGTGCTGTGGCCATCCGTCGCTCACGCGACTGGATGTCGCTGGTCGCCGTCGCACTCGCGCCGCTGGGGTTCCTGGGATTCCAGTGGTACGTCGATCGCACGGCCGGCGAGCGCGGCGCCTGGTTCCGCGTCCAGACCGAGGCCTGGTCGGAGGGCACCAGTTTCGGGCTCACCGCGGTGAGCAACACGTTCGACTTCGTCACCCAGCCCTTGGCGTCGCCCACCGATGCGCTCACGGCGCTGTCGATGCTCGCCCTGATCGCGATGGTGTGGGCGTCGTGGAAGGTCCGCCTCCCTCTCGTGCCGGCGGCCTACAGCGCGGTGGTGGTGGCGCTGATGCTGATCCCGGAGACGGTCACCGCCCGTCCGCGCTTCCTGTTCACGGCGTTCCCGCTGCTGATCGGGGTGGCGGCGTGGTGGACGGCGCTCGACGCCCGCCGCGACCGCACCGCCGACCACCACCGTGCCGGCTGGGAGCGCGCCGGGTGGGACCTCACCCTCGTGCTGTGCGGGGCGGGCCTCACGGCCGTGACCGGTCTCTACGCCGTCTTCGGCGCGATTCCGTGATCCGCGGCGGCGGTCCCGGTACCCCGAACGGTCGGAGTCGGCCGTGGGGCCTGGTGCTGCTGGCCGCCCTCGCCTATGTGCCCGCGCTGTTCAGCTCGCCGGGCCGCATGCCGGCCGACACCAAGCTGTACCTCTACCTCGATCCCGGCGGCCTGCTCGGCCGCGCCGCGTCCACGTTCGAGCCCGACCAGTTCGCGGGATGGGTACCGCACCAGCAGATCACCTATCTGTGGCCGTCCGGGCCGTGGTTCTGGCTGTTCGACGTCGCCGGCGTCCCCGACTGGGTGGCACACCGGCTGTGGGTCGGCACGATCCTGTTCGCCGCCGGTGCCGGAGTGCACTGGGCGGCCCGGAGGCTGGGTCTGGGCCCGTCGGCCGCGTTGGTCGCCGCCGTCGTCTACCAGCTGTCGCCCTACCTGCTGGCGTACGTGTCGCGGACGTCGCTGCTGCTGCTGCCGTGGGCGGGGCTCGGCTGGATCGTGGGTCTCGTCGTCCGGGCGACCTCCGCCGGCGCCGTCGGTTCCGACGAGCGCCGCACGTGGCGGGTGCGGCTGCGGGCCTGGCGCGACCCGGCGCTGATCGCGCTGGTGGTGGCCACCGTGGGCTCGGTGAACGCCACCGCCCTGGCGCTCATCGTGCCGGCCCCGCTGCTGTGGTTGCTGCACGTGGGATGGCAGCGCAGCCTTCCGTGGCGGGCCGTCGTCGGCGTCGGCCTGCGGACGGCGGTGCTGTGCCTGGCGGTGTCGGCATGGTGGATCGCGATGCTGGTGGTGCAGTCCGGTCGCGGCGCACCGGTGCTCGCCTTCTCCGAGACGCTCGCCGACGTGAGCCGCAACGCCACGGGCTCGGAGGTGCTCCGCGGGCTGGGGTACTGGCTGTTCTACCAGCGCAACCCGATCGGTCCGACGACCACGGCGTCGTTCGACCATCTCGTGAGCGTACGGACGATGGCCGTCAGCTACCTGGTGGTGATCGCCGGCATCGCCGGGCTGGCCACCGTGCACTGGGCCCAACGCCGTTTCGCCGCGCTGTGCGTGGCCGTCGGCATGGTGCTGGCCGTCGGCGTGCATCCGATCGACGATCCGTCACCGTTGATGCGGTGGTTCACCGGCGACGACGGCTCGGGCCTGGCGCTCGCGCTGCGGAGCAGTACGCGCGCGACACCCGTGCTGCTGCTGGGGGTCGCGCTGGGCGCCGGCGCCCTGCTGTCGCTGGTGCCCGACCGGGTGGCCGCCGTCCGGCGACGTGTCGGCCCGGTTCCGCTGCCGTTCCCCCGCCAGGTGCTGGCGGCCGGTCTGGTGGTGCTCGCCGTCGTGAACCTCCCGTCGCTGCGCCGGGCGGACCTGGTGGATCCGGCGATCGACCGTGACGCCGACGTGCCCGAGGCGTGGGTCGACGCCGCCGATGCTCTCGACGCCGACGGTCACGACGGCCGCGTCCTGCAGTTGCCGGGGGCCGAGTTCGGTGCGTTCCGCTGGGGCTACACGGTGGACCAGCCGCTCGTGGCACTCACCGACGACCCCGTCGTGACCCGCGACCTGCTCCCGCTCGGGTCGGCCGCCGCGATGGACCTGCTGTACGCCCTCGACGACCGTTTCCAGGAGGAGGTGGCCGAGCCCGGCGCCGTCGCCCCGGTGGCACGCCTGCTCGGTGTCGACACCATCTGGCTCGCCAACGATCTCGAGTTCGAACGCTTCGGCACGCCCCGCCCGGAGGTCGTCGACGCACTGCTCACGGGCGACGACCGTCCTGCCGGTGACGTCGAGCGGTACGGCACACCGGTCACCAACGACCCGGCGCTCCCGATGATCGACCCCGAGGCGCTGGTCGACCCGGACGTCGGGCGGCCGATCGCCCCGGTGGTGCTGCTGTCCCTCGACCAGCCGGGCACGATCGTGCGGGCAAAGACCGCGACGGTGGTGGTGAGCGGGTCGGGCGACGGCATCGTCGACGCCGCCGCCGCCGGCCTGATCTCGGGCCACGAACTGGTGCGCTCCAGCGGTTCGGTCGACGACAGCGGACTGGCGACGACGCTCGACGGCGCACGGCTGCTCGTCGTGACCGACTCGAACCGTGACCGTGCCCGCCACTGGCGCGGCTCGCAGGACGTCGTGGGCCACACCGAGGCGGGCGGGCCGGAACCCGGCGTGTTGGTCGACACGCCGGCCGACCAGCGCCTGGAATTGTTCGACGACGATGCAGCGCGGCAGACCGTCGCCGTCCAGCGCGGCCCGGTCGGGGCGCAGGCGTCGTCGTACGGCGAGCCGTTCGCCTACCGCCCGGAGGCCCGGGCCGTGATGGCGATCGACGGCGATCCCGACACGGCGTGGAGCGTCGGCGACCACGGCGATCCGATCGGCGAGCTCATCCGCCTCACGGTCGGCGACACGGTCGAGTCGGCCGTGCAGGAGCTGTCGCTCCGGCAGGTCGACAACGGCCCGGGCGGACGGGCGATCGACACCGTGCGCATCAGCGTCGAGGACGCCGAGCCGGTCGACGTGCGCCTGGGGCCGGAGTCGTTCGGGCCGGCCGGTGAGACGGTGCGGATCCCCTCGGTGTCGCCCGGCGAGTCGTTCGACGTCGAGATCGTGAGCACTGCGGAGGGCGACCCGGCGCTCGCCGCGTCGAGGGCGGGTGTGGGGTTCGTGGAGATCGACCTGGGCCTCGGCGCCACCACCGAATTGGTGCGGCCGCCGATGCGGGCCCTCGCCGCCGCCGGCGACACGCCCGCCGCCGTCGTCCTGACACGGCTGCGTACGAGCCCCACCGATCCGTGGCGCAGCGACCCCGAGCCCGAGCTCCGACGGTTGCTCGAGTTCCCCGGCGCCAGCCCGCTGCGCCCCGAGATCACACTGCGACTCGACCGTCGGGCTGCGGACGCCACGCTCGTGGACCTGCTCGGCCCCGCACTCGGCGAGGAGCCGCCGATCGCCTCGTCACGGGTCACCGGTGGCGTCGAGCAGTGGGGTCCGGCTGCCGTCGACGGTGACACGGGCACGGCCTGGGTCTCTCCCTTCGACGGAGCGGTCGGCGCCTCGCTCGAGCTGCCGGCCGTCGGCCGCCTCGGCGACGAGTTCGTCGTCCAGCAGCCCGACGGCCCCTACTCCCCCGTCACCGGCCTCCGGCTGTCGGCCGGCACTGCCACCGCCGAACTCGAACTCACCACCGACGGCGACGGCACCTGGAGAGCGTCGCTCCCGGCCGCGTTCGCCGACGAGGCCTCCCGCTCGACGGTCACCGTGACCATCACGGCGATCGACCCGCAGGTCACCATCGATCGGCGCTACGGCGACCCGATCACGCTGCCCGCGGCGATCGGTGAGCTGACGGCCACGCCCGGGATCTCCACGGTGGAGCTCGATCGGTCGACGACGATCTCCGCGGCGTGTCGCGACGACCTGCTCGCCGTCGACGGCGACCCGCTGGCGCTGTCGTTCTCCACCACGGTCGACGACCTGCTCGCCGGTCGGCCGGTGACCGCCACTGCATGTGACGCACCGATCGTGGTGCGCTCGGGCGAGGTGGTGATCGAGTCCGATCGCAGCGCCGGCCTCACGACCGACCGGGTCGTCCTGCGCGAGCCCGCCGTGCCACCCCCGGCCGCAGCCGACACGCTGGTGGAGGTCGACGTGGTGCGTGACGAGCCGCGCCGCCGGACGGTGGAGGTGGCGCCCTGCCCGGACGGGTGCTGGATCGTGCTCGGCGAAGGCCACAACGACGCCTGGACGGCCACGGTCGGCGGGTTCGACCTCGGCCCGCCCGCCCTCGTGGACGGGGGCTTCAACGGGTGGCAGCTGCCACCGGGCGAGTCCCCCACCACCGTCGAGTTCCGCTGGACCGCCCAGGGCCCGGTGACGTGGGGGATCGGTTTCTCGCTCGCGGCCGTACTCGCCTGCCTGGCCATCGCCATCGCCGCACCGCGCGTGCGCACGCCACCGCTGCCGGGACCACGCCGCCCGTCTCGTCTCGACGGACCACCGGCGCGCGCCCTCGTGGCCGGTGTCACGCTGATCGCCGCGTCGGGCCTGCTGATCGGGGTCGAATGGGCGGCCGTGGCACTCGTACCGGCCGGCTTCGCGCTGTTGGTGTCACGCTCGGCCCCGCGCAGTGCGATCGCCCGACGCCCCTTCGCGGTCACCGGGCTCGTGTCGGCCGTCACCGTCGCCGTGTGGGCGGTGCTGATCCTCCGGCGTGACCGTCCCTTCCCCGATGCCGGGTGGACGTTCGCCGTCGACCATCTCAACGGCCTCGCCGTGTTCGCCACTCTGGCCCTGGCCGTCGGGGCCGCCTTTGCTCCCGACGCCGACGAGTCAGGTACTCGACGCGACGTGCTCAGCCGGTGAGGTCTCGGCCACGTCGTCGGGGTCGTGCAGCACCCGCTGCAGGCCGACCCACAGACGTTCGAGGGCAACGGCCGCGAGGATCGCGATGGCCGGTTCGATCGAGGCGCGGTAACGGTTCTGGGCGAAGGTGATCGTGATGGTGATCAACACCACCACCACCGGCCCCACGAGCGGCAGGATCGTCTCGCGGCGCCGTCGCAGGATCACCGCACCGGCGATCGCCAGTGCAGCGACCGGATACCAGCTGGCCTGGGCCAGCTGCGTGGCCCACAGGTTGCGTTCGTAGAGGAACGCCTCCCAGCTGGCGTCCTCGATCGGCTTCCAGAGCCCGGTGATGCGCATCCAGCGGGCGGCGAGCACCGTCGGGACCCGGTCGATGTTGTCGCCGATGTAGCCGAATGTCTCCTCGACGAGCGCGTCGGCGCGCTCGCCCTGGTCGGAGTTCTCGAATGTGAGCCCGGCCTCGTCGAGGAAGCCGGTGTAGCACTCGATGCTCCAGTACCCGGTGAGCCGTCCGTAGTAGGTGTCGTCGCAGTTCGACGCGGCGAGTGTGATCTCGAAGCCGGCCGAGAGGTACACCGGCTCCTCGAAACGTGAGAGGTTGAACAGCACCCACGGCGACAGGGTCGCCGCGCAGACCACACCGGTGAGCACGAGCACGCCGATCCGCTTGCCCCACGTCCACACCGACGTCCGCAGGATCAGCGGAGTGACCACGATCACGCTCAGCAACAGCAGTTCGGCGCGTCCGAACGTGGCGAAGGTGAGCGCCAACCCGAGCCACACACCGCCAGCGACCGACGGGCGGTGCCAGAAGCGGTACGACAGCCACACCACGAGCGCCAGCCCGAGCATGGCGACCGGTTCCGACAGCAGCGTGCCCTCCCACACCCAGATGTTGGGATAGACGGCCACCACCGCCGCCGTGATCAGGCCGAGCCGGCGGCCGCCGATCTCCCGGCCGGCGAGGGCGGTGACGGCGATCAGCGGGCCACCGAGGAAGATCGAGGTGACCAGCATCTGGGCGGTGACGCCGGTGACGCCGAGCCAGCTCCAGAACGCCAGGAAGAGGATGTAGGCGGGCGGATGATCCGCCGCCTGGATCACCTCGCCCGTGCGGAGGTAGTCGATGGGGCTCACCCAGCCGACGCCGTCGGCGACGAGCTTGCCGCTCTCGTAGTAGAAGAAAGCATCGCCCCACACCACGTAGTCCTGGCGCCAGACGAGGATGAACACCACCTGCCACACCACGCCGGCGGCGACGATGCCGGCCAACCACGCCCGGTAGGTGCGCGCCGAGAGCCCCGAGCCGCCGTCGGCGGCGCTGCCCGTGCTGACCGGCTCGTCGACGAGCGTGCCGGTCATGGTCGCCGCCTCGGGAACGACCGCAACCGGTCACGGGCGTACTGCGAGGCCGGCTCCTCCACCAACCGGTGGCTGACGCCGGCGATCGCCGCCGAGCCCACCGTGGCCGACACGAGCAGCACCAGGAAGTTCCCCGACAGGTCGGGCCACCCGAACAGGTCGTGTGTCCACGACAGCACCGCCTGGTGCCACAGGTAGATGCCGTAGGACACCACGCCCAGCCAAGCCATCGGCCGCCAGGCGAGGAACCGCAGGCCCGGCGTCGAGCCGGGACGGGCGAACACCACGGGCGCCACGAGGGCCACGCCGACCACGCCGTACAGGGTCTGGCGGATCATCTCGCGCTCGAAGCTGGCGAGGTCGAGCCCGCGAGCCAGGTCGAGCTGGGTCGACAGGAACCAGAAGACGAACACGGCGACCGCCCACCACTGCCACACCCGGCCGGTGGCCGCACTGGTGGCGTCGCGGACGAGCGGGCGGTGCTCGGCCCACACCGAGACCACCGCGAGCGCCATGCCGGCGGCGAAGATGTCGAGGTACGACGGGGTCCACAACCGTGAGACGGTTCCCCACGAGTCGAGCTCGTAGGGCGACAGCCGGAACATCACGGCGCGGAACACGAAGCTCGACGCCGCCAGCACGGCGCACGCCGCCAGCAGCAGCAGGGCCTGCCGGTTGATCGTGCGGTGCCGGCCGTCGCCATGGCGCTCGGTGAGCCGCCGGGCCCCGGCGGCGATGAGGGGGAGGGCGAGGTAGAAGCCGAGTTCGGTGGCCAGCGTCCACGACTGGGTGAGCCCGCTGACGGCGTAGTCGGGGGCGTACACGTGGGTGAGGGTGAACGACAGCAGGAAGCCGCGGACGCCGTCGACGCTGATCGTGCCGATGGCCAGGAGGAACAGCAACGCCACCCAGTAGGCAGGGAAGATCCGTACGACACGGCGGATCCAGAACGACACCGTGGCGGGCGGCGCCGTGGCGGCGAACTGGGCCACCACGAACGGCCGGTAGAGCAGGAATCCCGACAGGACGAAGAAGATCGCCACGCCGATGTCCATGCGGGTGAAGAGCAGCCCGCCGAGGTCCCAGCGGAACGTGGCCCCGCTGGAGAAACCGGCGTGGTGCACGATCACGAGGAACGCGGCGATGAAGCGGATGCCGTCGAGCCCCTCGAACCAGCGGCGGTCCGACGGCACCGTGGCGACCGTGTCGAACCCGGCCGTCGTCGGCGTCGACGTCATCGAGCGGGCCGGGCACGGGGCCCGGCCGTGCGCACAGGGGGATGCAGCCGTGCGCGAGCGATCATGGTTTTCGAACGTTAGCGCCCTGTACGTTCTGCGGGAATGACACGTGCGGGAACATCGGTGGCGCAGTGGTGCGCCCGTGCGCCCGACCGCGCGGTGGCCGTGTTCCTCGCCGTCGCCGCCTACGTGCCGATGCTGCTCACCGAGCCGGGCCGGGTGAGCGCCGACACCAAGACGTACCTCACCGTCGATCCGGGCGCCGTGCTGGCACAGGCGACGTCGATGTGGGATCCGTCGGTGGGTGCCGGCTCGGTTCCCCACCAGAACATCGGCTACCTGTTCCCGCTCGGGCCCTACTACTGGGTGATGGAGCAGCTGGCCGTGCCCGACTGGCTCACACAGCGTCTGCTGTGGGGCACGCTGGTGTTCGCCGCTGCGTACGGGGCCCACCGGCTCGCCCGCTGGCTCGGTTGGAGCGCCGGCGGGGCTCTCGTGGTGGGCTTCGCGTACGGGTTCAGCCCCTACCTGCTGAGCTATCTCGCCCGCCTGTCGGTGATCCTCGGGCCGTGGGCGGCGCTGCCGTGGATGATCCTGCTGGCGGCGAAGGCGGCTCGGACGAGATCGTGGCGGCCGGCCGCGCAGTTCGCGGTGGTGGTCGCCCTCGTCGGCAGCGTCAACGCCACGGCCCTGGTGCTGGCCGGCCTCGGCCCGGTGATCTGGCTGCTCACCGACGTGCTGTCGGGGCGGGTCCGGTGGACTGCGGCAGCTGCCGGAGCGGCGCGGATCGGCGTGCTGAGCCTGGTGGTGTCGGTGTGGTGGATCGTGGCGCTGCGGGTGCAGGGCACGTGGGGCATCCCGATCCTGCGGTACACCGAGACCTACGAGTCGGTGGCCAGTGCCAGCACCCCGGCGGAGGTCATGCGTGGTCTCGGGTACTGGTTCTTCTACGGCGGCGATCGCCTCGACGCGTGGGTGGGTCCGTCGCTTCCCTACACCGATCATCCCGTGGTGATGGCGGTGGGCTTCACGCTGGCCGGTCTCGCCCTGCTGGGGTTCCTCGTGCCGTTCGTCGGCCGTGTGTCGGCGACCGTCCTGCTCGTGATCGGGTTGGCCGTCAGCGTCGGCGCCGCGCCCCTCGGCTCGCCGAGCCCGTACGGGGCACTGTTCGAGTGGTTCGCCTCCGACACCACGGTGGGCCTGGCGTTGCGGTCGACGCCGCGCGCGGCGCCGCTGGTGATCCTGGCGCTGGCGTTCGGCCTCGGGGCGACGTCGGAGTGGCTGCGGGCGCGAGCAGCCGAACAGCGGCCTGCCTCGACGTCGTTCCGGTACGCCGCTCCCGCCGGCATGATCGTGCTGCTGGCGGTGCAACTGTTCCCGTGGTTCACCGGCAACGCGCTCACGCCGTCGCTGCTGCGCGACGAGGACCTTCCCGACCACGTCACCGAACTCGCCGACTGGCTCGACGGCAACGCCACCGCCGACGGCCGGGTGTGGGAGCTTCCGGCGTCCGACTTCGCCAACTACCGGTGGGGTGGCACCGTCGATCCGGTGCTGCCGGGTCTGATCGACCGGCCGTACCTTGCTCGGGAGTTGGTGCCCCAGGGCGGCGCCGGGACGGCCGATCTGTTGAACGCCGTCGAGCGACGGATCCCCGAGGGCTGGTTCGAGCCGGAGACGTTGCCGGCCGTCGCCGACCGATTCGGTGTCGACACGATCGTGGTCCGCAACGACCTCGAGCACGAGCGGTACCGCCTGGCCCGTCCGGGTCCGCTGTGGGCCGACGTCACCGGGGTCCTCGGCGAGCCGGACTTCGCGGGGCCGGTGGTCACCGACGATCCGGAGATCCCGGTGCTCGACGAGCGCACCCTCGCCCGACCCGATGCCGCCGACGCGTTCCCGGTGGTCGCCGCTTTCGACCTGCCGTCCACCACGGCAGCCGTGACGACGGCGACGGCCACGGCACCGATCGTGCTCGCGGGGAGCGGGGAGGGCATCGTCGACCTCGCCGGGGCCGGCCTCCTCGACCCGCAGCGCCCGGTGCTGTACGCCGGCACGCTCGCCGACGCCGTCGACGCCGGGTCGTTCGATCCGGCGATGGTGGGGTCCGACACGTGGTGGGTGGTGTCGGACACCAATCGCCGTCAGGGGCGCCACTGGTCGACGGTGAGCGCCAATCTCGGTGCGTTGGAGGCGGCCGGCCCGCTGCAGCTCGACGACGACCCGGGCGACAACCGTCTCGACCTGTTCGAGGGCGAGGGTGACGACGAGTTGGCACGGCAGACCATCGGTGTCCACGTGGGCGACGTGGCCGACGTCCGGTCGAGCTACTACGGCTATCGGGTCGCGTACACGCCCGAGGATGCCCCCTGGTTCGCCGTCGACGGCGACCCGTCCACCGCGTGGCGGGCCGGGATCTTCGACGAGGTCGAGGGCCTGGTGTGGGAGGTCGACCTGCGTGAGCCCGCACCGGTCACCACCATCGAGCTCCTGCAGCCGATCACCGGCGCCACCAACCGGTTCGTCACCCGGGCCCGGATCACACTCGACGACGCCGTGTCGTTCGACGTCGACCTCGACGAGCGATCACGCTCGCTGCCGGGCCAGACCGTCGAGTTCCCGGCCGATCTCGGCGTGGAGTCGTACACGTCGCTGCGGATCGAGGTGTTGGCCGACAACGTGGGCACGATCAGCAGCTACGTGGGCCAGCCGGGCATCGGGCTCGCCGAGGTGCGGATCCCCGGTGTGCGCGACGACCGGGTGGTGCGGGTGCCGTCGCTCGACGCATTCGACGGCGTCGTGCCCGAGTCCTTCGACGACCAGCGTGTGAGCCTGCTGTTCACACGCCAGCGGCTCGATCCGGCCACCTCCAACCAGTTCTCGGCCGAACCGTTCCTGGTGCGGTCGTTCGAGGTGCCCGACACCCGGTCGTTCGACGTCTCCGGCGAGGCCCGTCTGGCGGCCGACGCATCCGAGGAGCTGTTGCTCGAGGTGCTCGACGATCCGGCCGACGTGGTCGCCGACCGGCGCATCCGTGGCAACCCCGACGCCCGTGGGGCCTCGGCGGTCGACGGTGACCCCACCACGGCGTGGAGGACGCCGTTCGACGGGGCCGAGGGGGCCACCTTGACGATCGGCCATCCGGAGCCGGTCGACGTCGACTCGATCACCGTCACGTGGCTCGACGACGGGCGCCACTCGCCGCCGAGCGAGCTCACCCTCACCGGCGACGACGGCCGGGTGCACACGCTCGACGTACCGGCCGTGCCGGCTGTCGACGGCCGGGCATCGGCCACCTTCGACGTGCCCGGCCATTCGTCCTCCCGCTCCGTGGTGACCGTGGTCGCCGTCGACGCGCGGACCACCCCCGAGTACTTCTCCGGCGTTCCCCAGGTGCTGCCGGTCGGCATCGCCGAGGTGCAGTTCGGCGACGATCCTGATGCGTCGTTCGACCGCACGCTGCCGCTCGACGACCGTTGCCGCGACGACGTGCTCGAACTCGACGGAGAGCCGTTCCCCGTCCGCCTGATCGGCAGCCGCGACGATGCGCTCACCCGCGGCGAACTGACGCTGCAGGCGTGCACCTCCACGGAGTTGGTGTCGGGCCGCCATCGTCTCGACGCCGCCCCGGGTTCGGTGTCGGGCTTCGACGTCGACCGCCTGCTCGTCGACGGCGATCCCGCCCCGGGGGTCGAGCCCCCCGTCTCCTCCCCCGGCGTGTCCGTCACCGACGTGGCCGACACCCGCCTCGCAGCCGTCGTCGGCCCGTCGGCCACGCCGAGTTGGCTGATCCTCGAGCAGAGCTGGAACGAGGGCTGGACGGCCACCGCCGGCGGCGAGGATCTCGGCGCACCGGTGCTGATCGACGGGTACGCCAACGGGTGGCTGCTGCCCGCCGCCGCCGACGAACGCACCGTCGAACTGCGCTGGACGCCGCAGCGCGCCGTCACGCTGGCGCTGTGGTTCTCGCTCGTGGCGGGCATCGGGGTGCTCGGGATCGCCGTGTTCGGCCGGCATCACGGCGCTGAGCCCATCGTCGCCCGGCGCCGATCGAGCCGTCTCGGCGATCCACGGCTCGCCCGCCTGGCGGTGCCGGCGGGCGTCGCCGTCACGTTCGCCGTCCTGGCCGGGCCGATTCCTGCGGTGGTGGGCCTGGTGGCCGCGGCCGTCGGCGCCCGTGTCCGCTGGCTCGCGCCGGCCGTGGTGCTGGTGGCCGGTGCGGTGGCGGCCGGTGCGATCATCGCGCTCGAGTGGCGCTTCGACTATCCACCCGGCCCCGACTGGCCCGACCGGTTCGGATGGACCGCCCCGCTGGTGTGGTCGGCCGTCGCCGCCGTGGCCGCCACCTCCGTACGTGAGGCCGTCGGACCTCACGAAGGGCGAGGATGATTTCGAGCCCGGGAACTCTGTGACACCCCCTGACGATGATGGGGTGCATGTCCGACACCGCCGCTTCGAACGCCACGGGGGAGGCCGCTGATCCTGCCGATTCGGGTGGCGTCACGGCCGAGGATCCGGTGGCGCGTGCGGCGCGGTTGGCGGCGATGGCGCAGCGGTTGGCGCCGTTCGCGGAGTTGTCCGAACTCGAACCGCAGCATCTGCGGCTGGTGCGCCCCGACGAACGCGTCGCCGCCGCCGATCTCGTCGGCGCCGCCCTCCTCCAGGCAGTCAACACCCTCGAGGTACTGGGTGACATCGACCCCACCGGCCTCGATCCCGACGTGTTGTCGCAGTGGACCGAAGGCATCG
>Ga0102928_1000307_pt1 | contig 31086 bp, 26 predicted proteins | sample SalPonR1_B_D1_MG_FD_78504 | JGI IMG/M metagenome (GOLD analysis project Ga0102928, IMG submission 78504) | Salt pond soil microbial communities from South San Francisco under conditions of wetland restoration - Salt Pond MetaG R1_B_D1_MG | ecosystem: Environmental > Aquatic > Marine > Intertidal...
CAACGAGCGACTCACCCAGTCGTTCGTCTCGTTGGCCGACATCTTGCTGCGAGTCCCGGTGCCCCCGCTGACGAACATCCCCGACGAGACCGAGGTCGAGAACGAGGAGCTGACGTTCTGGGTGCTGCCCGGCACCGAGATCACCCTGGTCCGCCTCGAGGACAGCATCCCGCCGGGAGCCTGGGTCTTCTCCCAGCAGACGGTCGAGGGACTGCCCGGCTGGCGGGAGCAGGTCGATGATCAGCCCGTGCTGTCTCCCGACCGGGAGATCACCGATTGGCGCTCGATCGACACCGACTACACCGGACGCCTGGTCCCTTCGGGACTGGTCGACGCGCTCCCCGACGTGTTCGACGACGTCGTGCTGGGAACTCCCCTGTGGAAGATCGCAGCGGCGGCGATCGTGCTCGTCCTCGTGTTGGTGTCGGTGGCGCTGTGGCATCGGCTCGTCGGCACCCGCGGCGAGAAGGGGACGGTGTCCGGGTACCTCTGGGCGATGACGACTCCGATCGTGCTGCTCGTGCTGACCGGCATGGGGCGCACGTACGTCGCCGATCAGGTCAACGTCAGCGGTGACGTCGCGCAGATCGTGCTGTTCTCGAGCAGCTCGATCACGGTGATCGGCGTCGCCTGGCTCGGATGGATCGTCATCCGGCTGATCGCCGAGTGGGTGGTCGCCACCCCGGTCATCGCCGGCGAGCGGTACGACGAGAACCTGGTCCGGCTGAGTTCGCGCTTCGTCGGGGTGCTTGCGGTGGCCGGCATCCTCTTCGCCGGGGCCGACAACCTCGGCATCCCCGCTCTCGGCCTCCTCACGGGCCTCGGGGTGGGTGGCGTGGTGGCCGGGTTGGCCGCGCAGAGCACCGTGGAGAACGTGCTCGGCGGCTTCACACTCTTCGCCGACAAGCCGTTCCGGGTCGGCGACCTCGTCGAGTTCGGTGGCGTCCGTGGCCATGTCGAAGCGATCGGCCAGCGCTCGACTCGCATCCGCAAGCTCGACGGCACGCTGTTCAACGTCCCCAACGGCGACATCGCGAAGTCGACGGTCACGAACTTCACCGAGCGGAAGGAGTCCCTGTTCCTCCACACGATCGGTGTCCGGTACGAGACCACGCTCGAGCAGCTGCACGCGCTGGTGCCCATGCTCCGTGAACGGATCGGTGACCATCCGAAGGTGCTCGTGGACGATCAGTTGCCACGCGTCACGGTGGCCGAGTTCGGTGCCTCGTCCATCGACGTCGAAGTGCGCGCCTACGTCGACACCGGCAGCTATCACGAGTTCATGCTGGTCCAACACGACCTGTTGCTGATCGTCTCCAGCGTGGTGGACGAGGTGGGCACTGCCATCGCGTTCCCGTCCACCACCGCCTATCTCACCGAGGACTCCCGACCGAGGGCATCGGTCGACCACTGACACCCGAACGTGCCGACTCGCCGGTCCCGGTCGAGCGATCGTCGAGCGAAGCGCCCTTGCGCTCCGGTGACCGCTCGGAAACCGTGTCACCGGCCGGGCTCAGTACACGATGTCCAGCGCGTAGCGCAGGGCCTGATCGAGTCGGGCTCGGGTGACCTCGTCGAGGTGGCCGACCGGTTCGTCGTCGAGATCGTCGACCGGGACGGTGATGACGTTGTCGCAGCTGATGACGCACGCCTCGGGAATTCCGTGCTCGGGGCCGAGTTCGACTTCTGATCGGATACCACGAACGGGACGGGTGATCGGTGCGCAGGTGACTGCGGTGAGCACCTCGATCGCTGCGTCGCGGGTCAGGACGCAGACCGGCCGACGACCAGCGGGCGGGCCGAGATCGGCCCAGTAGATGTCGTTGCGGGCTACCACGCCGGAGTGGTCTCGGCGGCGAGTCGTCGAGCCGACTGAACGAGCGCGGGGTCGGCGGGCTGTCGGCGATACGCCGCCCGTAGCTCCTGGTCGGCTGATGCCAGTCGCTCGGCGTCCAGTACCGCCTGGGCGCCGCGTCGCATGAGCTCGGAGCGGTTGGTGCCGAGATCGGCGGCCAGTGCGTCGAGTTGTTCGACGAGATCGTCGTCGAGTTGTACCAGTACCTCACGTCGAGCCATCACCATATGGTAACCCATATGCTTCACCTGACAGCTGCTGTGGAGCCGGGTGCGAGAATCGAACTCGCGACCACATGATTACAAGTCAAGTGCTCTACCAACTGAGCTAACCCGGCCGTACCAGGGCCAGCGTACCCGTCGTGATCCGTGAGCCGGCCGGCGCACGCGACCGTGCCCGCACCGCTCCGGGACCGGCAGGCAACCGGCTACCCCGGCGTCGGTCTCGGCCCTCTACTCGGCGTCGGCCTCGGGCAGGGTGGCGTCGACGAGGATCTGGTCCCAGACGTCGTCGTCGTCGAAACCCAACGCCCACAGCGCCACCCCGCCGAGCCCCTGATCGATCGCCAGGTCCATCCGGGACCGGACACCGTCGGCGTCGACGTAGTGCACCTGTCGGGTCTGCACGCACGTGGTCGTGCCGTCGCTGATCTCCAGGTCGTACTCGAACGACCACTCGCCCGTCTCGGCGTCGAACTCGGGAACGGCGTTGCGCCGCTCGATCAGGTCGTCCACCGAGCGCGCCGTCACCGTGGTCGTGCCGGGCACCGAGATGTCGGCTTCGGCGTCGGGTTCCGGGCACTCACCGGTCACCGACACCGGCCAGTTGCGCCCGTAGACGGGCAGACCGAGGACCAACTTGTCCGGTCGCCCCGTCGCTTCGATCGCGCCGGCGATGGCCCGCCGGACGAACGACAGCGGTGCGATCGGACCCGGGTCACCGACCGAGAAGTCGTAGGCCATCATCCGGATCCGGTCGACGTGATCGGCCATCGCCGCGTAGTCGTACACCCAGAACCCGCTGTCGGACGTGCGGCCGGCGTCGTACACCACGGGAATGCTCACCGTCAGCGAGCGCCCGTCGGCGCGGAGTTCCTCGGCGAGATCGGCGACGAACGACACCCAGTTCGGCCGAGTCGCCTCCCACGTGTCGCGGCCGTCGGCGAAGGCGAACTGCTCGTAGTTCAGATCGATGCCGTCGTAGTCGCCCGCCGCCGCGAACCCGACGATGGCGTTCACGTGACGACGGCGAGTCGCCGGATCGGCGAGGATCGCGGCCATCTCTCCCGCAGGGAGCCCGTCGACGATCGACGGAACGACCAGCGCCTCGTCGGCCTCGTCGAGGAACCGTTCGGTGAGCTCCGTCGAGGCGTTCGGGTCGAAGGTGATCTGGTCCACGCCCGTGGCGCGGAACCAGAACGGCGACACCTCTCGCATCGATCCGTCCCGTCGGGAGATCTCGCCGGCCATGTCGTCCAACGTCCAGTACGGCGCCCACCCGTCCACGGCGATCACGGGGATCAGCTCGGGCCCCTCGTCCTCTCGTGTCACGACCACGACCGCCACGACCGCGACCACGATCACCGCGACGATCCCGACGGCGCCGGCCACGATGCCACGGCCGGGCAGCTGCGCCCAGGCCGGCCGGTCCCGGTCGTGCTCGCTCGGTTCGACCCTGGGCCCCGCAGCCTCCTGCGAGACGTCCGGCGCCGCGGGCCACAACGGATCCCCCGGTGGCCCGGCCCCCGACATCATCGCCGACCCACGGTCAACCCAGATCTGCCCACTCGACGAGCTTGAAGATCGACACGATCCGCCACCTGATGCTGCCGCCCGGGAGGCGATTGAGCGCTCCGGTGTTGCCGTCGCCGGTGCACGCCACCAGCGCGAACGTCTCGCCGGGCACGCTGCGCGCCGCCTGCAGGATCTGGCTCGGATCCGAATTCGTCAGGACTTCCTTCTCCATCACGTACGTGTACCGGCGATTGTCGGCGGTGAACACGTACAACGGGTCACCGCGTCGCAGGTAGTGCTGGTAGCGGTAGGGCCCACCGGCCTCGGTGCGGTGACCGAAGGCGACCGACTTGCCGCCCTGGCCCGGCAGGCCGGTGCCGGTCCAGTGCCACGAGTGCCCGGCATCGACGATCGGATCGGGGCTGCCGTCGAACACGCGGTGCGTCAGCCCCATCCGCGGCACCTGCAACGTCCACGGGATCGGCCCGCCGGGCGGTGGCGGGTTGGTGGGCGTGGCCACGGTCGTGCTCAGCGGCGTGCCCGTGAACCAGCCGGTGACGTCGCACACCACATGCGCACCGTTCAGCGAGTAGCACCACGCACCGCGAGTGGACACCGAGGTGATCGCATGGTTGGCGATGGTCTGCCCCGGACCCGTGGCGTTCAGCGTCGACACCACGCGACGCACGGTGTTGGCGGCGAACAGGGTGAAGTAGCCACGGTCGCGCGTCGTGGTGACCGTGAGGTTCGCCGAGATCGCCTTGGCCTTCGCATTCATCGGCGACGGCAGCGTGAATCCACGGATCCATCCGGGCCACAGCCGCCGCTTGCCGATGCGGGTGTCGAGCATCCGCACCGGGTCGATGGGAATGAACAGCCCGTCGGTCGATGCAGCAGAGCCCGGGCCGGTGATGTAGCCGGCGACGTCGACCACCACGTGTGCACCGGAGTGGACGTAGACGTCGAAGCCGCGCACGGAACCACTCGAACCCAGTTTGGTCATGATGCCCACCGCACGGTTCTGGCCGGGCAGGACGTTGAGATTGGAGGTGCTCGAACGCCGCTCGCCGATGGGGTACGCCGTGAGGTAGCCCTGCCCCGTCGGTGCCACTGCGGTGAGGTTGGCGACCACCGCGAGTGCGTCGGCCGGCACGGTGCCGCCGAGGTTCACGCGCACGACCTCACCGCGACCCGGCTTGCGGCCCCGGTCGCGGGTGTCGATCACCCGGCGAACCGGGTCGACAGCCACGAACCGCCCCTCGCTGGTGGCAGCAGCGGCAGGGACGTAGACGCCCGCCAGGTCGACCACGACGTCGGTGGTGGAGCGGCTGCGGATGTCGACGTAGCCCTTCGCGGCACCAGACGTGCCGAGCTTCACGGTGACGAGGTTGGCCACCCGGTGGTCGAAGAACGCACAGTTCAGGCTCGACGTGCCGGGCCACGCCGTACCGGCCGGATAGGCGCTGATCCAGTTGCCGCCCGATGTGCGGTTCACGCCCGTCACGGTGAGCACCGCCGCCACCGCATCGGCCGGTGCACCGCCGACGCCGGCCACCTTGACCCTGATCGTGTCGGCGTCGAGCCGGCGGAAGCCGATCCCCTTGCGCGTGTCGGTCAGTCGCCGGGGTGTGAGGGGACGGAAGGAACTCGCCCGCCCATCGATCGCCGATGCGGTGCCGGAGTCCGCCATCACACCGAGGGCCGCCCCGGCGGCACCGGCGATGAACAGGCGCCGACCGATCGTGAGCGACACCGGAGCCTGGGAAGGGGCCACCTCGGTCGGCCCGAGGAGCTCGTTGCCGAACTGCGCGACGTCGTCGAGATGGCCGTCCATTCGTGTGAACCTACGGCATGTCGCGCCGTGACCTCGACACCTCGTAGAGGGAAACTGCCGCTGCGGCGGACACGTTCAGCGAACTCACCCCGCCGGCCATCGGGATGCCGACGATGGTGTCACAGCGCTCGCGCACCAACCGGGACAGGCCGGCTCCCTCGGCGCCGAGCACCACACAGACCGGCTCGGCACCCAGGTCGCCGAGGTCGAACAGCTCCCGGTCGGCGCCGTCGTCGAGACCGACGATCCACACGCCGGACTCGCGCAGGCGCTCCAGCGTGTTGGGCAGACCGGGCACGAGCGCCATCGGCACGTATTCGACGGCGCCGGCCGAGGCCTTGGCCACGGTGGGGGTCACGTGCACCGCGCGGTGTCGCGGCAGCAGCAGGCCGGTCGCACCGGCGCCGTCGCAGCAGCGCACGATGGCGCCGAGGTTGCCCGGATCGGTGACGCCGTCGACGGCGACCAGGAACGGCGGCGTCTTCCCCGAGCCACGGATCAACTGGCCGAGGTCGGCCTCGGGCAGTTCGGCGGCGTGGGCCAACACTCCCTGGGGCGCCTCGCTGCGGGCTTCGCGTTCGAGCTTCGACTTCGCGATGTGGACGAGCGGCACCCGCTTGGCAGCGGCGATCTCGACGATGTCGGCCACGCCGGGATCACCTTCGAGTTCCGCGCTGATCCAGATCTCGTGCGTCTTGCGCCGGTCGGCGATCAGCAGCTCGCGCACCGCCTGACGTCCTTCCACCTGGCGCCCGCCGAGGCCCTTGGCCCCGCCACCCTGTGGCGGGCCGCTCCGCCCGGATCCCGAGCGCTGGCCGCCGGAACCACCACGCCCGCCGCCACCCGTGCTGCTGCCACGCGTCGGCGGACCGCCGCCACGGCGCGACGCATCGCCGCGCGATCGGCCGGACGCCCCCTGCTTGCCGGCCCGATTGCCACCCTGCTTGGGAGAGGATCGACGGCGATCGGGGGTTCCCCGGGACTTCGAGTTCATGACGCTCCTGGCACGCGATGGATGAGAGCCGAGGCGAAACAGACGATGCCTTCGCCGCGCCCGATCGAGCCGAGCCGTTCGGCACGGTTGCCCTTCACGGTGACCGGACCGCCGGCGGCGAGCGACAGGTTCCGTTGCATCTCGTCGCGGCGGGGCGCCAGCTTCGGCTGCTCGCACACGATCGCCGCATCGACGTTGCTCACCCTCCAGCCGTCGTCGGCCAGCAACGTGGCCACGTGGCGCAGCAGGGCGAGCGAGTCGGCGCCCGCCCACTGCGGGTCGGTGTCGGGGAAGTGCAGGCCGATGTCGCCGAGGCCGGCGGCGCCGAGCAGTGCGTCGGCCACCGCGTGGGCGACGACGTCGGCGTCGCTGTGACCTTCGAGGCCGGGGGCGCCGTCGAACACACAGCCGCCGAGCACCAGCACGCGTGTGGGATCGTCGGTGAACCGATGGATGTCGAAGCCCTGCCCCACCCGGAAGTCGGGGATCGGCGGATCGGTACCCGGCGGGCTCGGCGGGCTCGTCGGGCTCGTCGCGTCGCTCATCGGCGCTCCGACCAGCGCTGACGTGCCCAGTCGAGATCGTCGGGTCGGGTGACCTTGCGGTTGTCGGCGTCGCCGTCGACCACCACGACGGTGCCGCCCATCTGCTCGACGAGAGCGGCGTCGTCGGTGGCGTCGGGGTCGCAGCGATGGGCGCTGCGCAACACCTCGGCGCGGAAGGCCTGCGGGGTCTGCACGGCCACCAGTGTGGAGCGGTCCGGCGTGGACACCACCACGCCGCCATGGACGATCTTCACGGTGTCGGTGACGGCCACGCCGGGGATCGCTGCGTCGGCACCTGCCACCACGGCATCGATCACCCGGCCGAACAGCGCAGCGTCGGCGAGGGGCCGGGCGGCGTCGTGGACGCAGATGATCGTGGCGTCGGCGGGCACGACGGCGAGGCCGGCACGCACCGATCCACTCCGCGTGGATCCTCCGGCGACGCCTCCCTCGCCTTCGGCGTCGGCGGCGGGCACCACGACGACCACACCGTCGGACACGCCGGCAGCCGTGTCGCGCGCCACGTCGATCACCCGCCGGCCGTCGCCGAGCGTCTCGTACTGCTTGGGTCGCCCGAACCGCTCGCCGCTCCCGCCGCCGACCACGATGGTCCAGATCTGCTCGGCACCTGGCACGAGTGCGCAGGGTAGTACCGTGACCGATGTCATGGCTCACGAAGAGACTCTTGCCCGAACCGACTTCTTCGCCGACGCCTCGCCCGACGTGCTCCGGTCCGTCGCCGATGCCGGGCAGGAACTGCACCTCATCCGTGGTGACGTGCTCTTCCACGAGGGCGACCCGCCCCAGGCCCTCTTCCTCGTGCTGCGCGGCCGGATGGCGATCGCACTGGCCAATCCGATCGATCGTCGTGAGAGCGTGGTGGCGCTGATGGAGCCCGGCGACCTCTTCGGGGAGATGGGCATGCTCGACGACGGGCCTCGCTCGGCGATGGCCCGCGCCCTCGAACCCACCACCGTGTTGTCGATCCCGTACGAGCCGGTGCTCAAGATGTACGAGGACAACCCGCGGCTGCTGTGGAACGTCACCCGACTGCTCGCCCAGCGCATCCGGATCACCGACGAGGCGCTCGCCGACTCGGTGTTCCTCGACGTCACCGGACGGACCGCCAAACGACTGCTCGAACTCGCCAACGGCACCGACGAGTTCACGCTTCCCGTCACCCAGGAAGAGCTGGCCGGGATGGTCGGAGCGTCACGCGAGCGGGTGAACAAGGCGATCGCCAGCTTCATCCGGCTCGGCTGGCTCGAACAGCACGAGCGCACCTACCGGATCACCCAGCGCGACCGTCTCGAACTCCGCGCCCGCTGACCACCGCCGCGGACGTCAGGTGGTGAGCCAGGTGTGGGTGCGCTCGAACGCGTCGGCGGCATCGTCGGGACGGTGGGCCGGGCGTTCGGGAGCGTGGGCGAACCCGTGCTCGGCGTCGGGGTAGCGCACCACCTTGGCGCCGAGCGCCTCCAGGGCGTCGACGTCGTCGGGCGGCGTGTACGGATCCTGGCCACCGATGATCGCCATCACCCGGTCGGCGTGGCCGTCGGCCAGCACCTCGAGCGGTTCGCGATGGCCCGGTCCGGCCCATCCCTCCGGGAGCCGGATCATCCCGTAGAAGCTGGCGATGCGGGCGAAACGGTCGCTGCGCGCCGCCTTGAAGCAGTACATCCCGCCCATGCAGAACCCCAGCAGGCCCACCCGTTCACAGCCGGTGGCCTCGGCGGCCTCTTCCAGGTCGCGCAGGTGGACGTCGTCGTCGAGCCTCGGCACCGCGGCGAAGCGGGGCTCGACGTCGTCGCCCAGATCGAGTCCGGGGAAGGGTTCGACGGCGCACACGTTCATCTGCCACACCGACGACAGCCTCGCCGCCATGTCGTCGAACAGCGGACGCAGCCCGAAGATGTCGGGCGTGATCACCAGCCCCATCTCGGGGTTGCCGGTGCACTCGGAGAACTCGGCCTCGGTCCCGGACGGCAACGTGAAACGCATGCCGCGACACTAGGCAACGCGACCGGCCGCCGTACGACCCGCGTTGCATCCGGTGTCTGACACCGGATGCAACATCCGCAACGGGCGGCGAGCCCCGCATCACGATCGGGGTCTGACCCCGATCGTGATGTCAGCGGGCGAAGGTGTCGATCATCAGCCGGACGTCGGGCGCCAGCGGGTACAGGATCGGGCACGTGCAGCCGGCAGCGACGTACTCGTCGACCTTGGCGCGCACCTCGTCGGGGGTGCCCGACGCCGTGATCATCTGCACGATGTCGTCGGGGACCAGCTTGCTGGCGGCAACCACCTCGTCGTGCGTGGCCGGCCAGGTGAGCACCTTGCCGATCTCGTCGAGCAGCTCCTGCGGCACACCCGACGCCTTCATGATGTGGGGCTGCTGACCGAGGTACTGGGTGACGAGCAGACGTGCCCCGTCGAGTGCGGCCTGCCGGTCGTCGTCGACCGAGCACACCACCAGCTGCGGACGATCGATGTCGTCGAGTGCCCGACCGGCCTTCGCCGCGCCCCGCTCGAGTGCCTCGAGGGCCCCGACGTTGTAGCTCGGCGACACGAGATAGTTGAGCACGGCACCATCCGCGATCTCCCCGGTGAGCTCCATCATCTGCATCCCGGTGGCACCGATGTAGATCGGCACGTCCTTCGGTCGGCGCTCCTGGTGCACGTAGTCGAGCTCCACCCCGTCGAGATGCACGTGGTACCCGTCCATCGTGACCGTCTCGTTGTTCAACAGCCCGCGCACCGCCTCCACCACTTCGCGCATCACCCGCAGCGGCCGGCTGCGGTCGACGCCCACCTTGGCCGCCAGCGGGTCCCACCAGGCGCCCAGCCCGCAGATCATGCGGCCGGGTGCGAGGTCGTCGAGGGTGGAGAAGGTGGAGGCGAGGCGTGCGGGATTGCGCGTCCAGCAGTCGAGCACGCCCGAGCCGATGCGGATCCGGTCGGTGGTGGCACCGAACGCCGCCATGGGCACCACGGCGTCGCGCACGAGCCGGCTGTCGGCCTGCCAGACCGCGTCGAATCCCTGCGACTCGGCGTAGCGGACGAGTTCGATGCCCTCACGGATGTCGTGGGCGTCCTGGAGGTACAGCGCGACGGGGTAGGTCATGGTGGGAGCTTCGCACGTCCCGGCACAGCGGTCGACGGTCCGTCCCGGTCGACCCGATCCGGGTGAAGTTCGCGGCACACGGGCAGGCCGATGCGGAGGGTCGCTATGGTCGCTGCCAGCATGTTCCTCGCTCTCAAGGAGATGGCCCGCGCCAAGGTGCGGTTCGCGTTGCTGGTGGCCGCGATCGCACTGCTGGTGTTCCTGATCCTGTTCCAGCAGTCGCTGCAGAACGGGCTGATCACGGGGTTCATCGGGGCGATCCGCGACCAGAACGCACCGGTGCTCGTGTACAGCGTCGACGGGCAGCGGGTGGTGCAGGGCAGCGTGATCACCCCCGACCTCGAGCAGCTGGTGCGCGACGCCCCGGGCGTCGACGAGGTGGGCCGCATCGGCCAGGGCACCTTCACCGGTCTCCCGAGCGGCAACGACGACGGCGAGACCTTCGACACCACCCTGCTCGGCTACGAGATCGGACCCGACGGCGACGGGGTCGGTGCTCCCAGCACGGTGCTCGACGGGCGCCTGCCCACGGCCGACGGCGAAGCCGTGGTGAGCGACGCCGACGTGCGCCTCGGCTACGGCATCGGCGAGGTGGTCACCCTGCTCCCGGGAGGCAAGCAGATCACGGTGGTGGGCGTGGCGCGAGACGTCCAGCTCAACGTGGCGCCCACGCTGTTCGTGTCGTACGACACCTACCTCGATGCCGTGCAGAGCGTGAACCCCGACGCCGGTGAACCGCTGCCCAACGTGTTGGGCGTGGTGCCCGCCGACGGCGTCAGCGACGCCGAGGTGGTCGAGTCGGTCAACGCGCAGTCGCTCGAACTCGACGCCCTCACCCGCGAGGACGCCGCCGCCGAGACGCCCGGCGTGGCGCAGGTGCAGCAGTCGTTCAACATCATCTTCCTGCTCTACGGCCTCGTGGTGCCGTGCGTGACCGGGCTGTTCTTCCTGATCATCACGTTCCAGAAGGCCAACTCGCTCACGCTGCTGCGCGCGATCGGGGCGCCTGCCGGACGGCTGGTGTCGTCGCTGCTGATCCAGGTGGTGATCATCATCGGGGCCGGCCTCGCGCTCGGAACGCTGCTCTACTATCCGGTCTCGCAACAGAACCTGGGTGGCATCGCGCTGCGCTTCGAGGCCGGCGCAGTCGTGTTCTGGTCGGTGCTGCTGATCCTGCTCGGCGTTGCCAGTTCGCTGCTCGCCGCCCGCCGCGTGCTGCAGATCGACCCGATCGAGGCCACCACCGGCCAGGGGGTGGGCACGTGAAGCTCGCACTCACCGAGCTCCGCCGGCGTCCGGGGCGGTTCGCCACGGCGACCGTGATCCTCACGCTGATCGCTGTGCTGCTGATGTTCCTCGGCGGCCTGCTCGACGGGCTGATCGCCAACTCCACGGGAGCCCTGCGGGCGCAGCAGGCCGACGTGGTCGTGTACTCCGACACCGCCCAGGCGTCGTTCGTGCGCAGCCGCATCGAGCCCGACGTGCGCTCCTCGGTGGAGAGCGTCGACGGGGTCACCGAAGTGGGCGGGCTCGGCAACGTGCAGCTCGGCGCCCGCGTCCCGGGCAACGGCCCGCGCGATCTCGCCAGCACCGTGCTGTTCGGGTACGAGCTGCCCCCGGAAGGGCTGCCGGAGGCGCCCCCGATGGGCCAGGCCTACGCCGACGACACGCTCGAGGCCGACGGGGTCGAGGTCGGCATGACCATCCTGCTCGGACCGGCCCGGTCACCGATCGAGGTGATCGGTTTCGTGTCCGACACCAACTTCGCCGGGCAGTCGAGCCTGTGGGCGTCGGACGCCACGTGGCGGTCGGTGCTCAGCGAGAACAGGCCCGACGCCCGGCTCGCCGAGGGCGTGTTCCAGGCCCTCGTGGTGCGCGGCGAGGCCGCCGGCGACGTGCCGCTCGCCGCTGCGATCGACGACGCCACGGGAGGCGCCACCGACTCCTACACCGTCGACGCGGCGATCGAGGCGATCCCCGGCGTGTCCGAGCAGACCACCACCTTCAACCAGATCATCGGCGTCACCGTGGCCATCGCCCTGGTGGTGATCGCACTCTTCTTCGCGCTGCTCACGGTGGAGCGCACCGGTCTGTACGGCGTGCTGAAAGCGCTCGGCGCCAAGTCCTCCACCCTGTTCGCCGGGCTCGTCGCGCAGGCCGTGGTGGTCACCGCGATCGCCGCCGGCGTGGCGGGAGCGCTCGTGATCGTGCTCGACCTGATCATCCCGCCGGGTTCGATCCCGCTGCTCGTCACACCCGCGCGCCTGGTCACCAGTGTGGTGCTGCTGCTCGTGGCGGCCGTGGTGGGCTGCGCCTTCTCCCTGCGGCGTGTGCTGCGCGTCGATCCGGCATCGGCGATCGGAACCACCTCGTGAACACAGCCCTCCTGACCAGCATCGTGAACGGAGTCCGTCGATGACCGACACCTCGACCGCCGACCGCACCACCACCGACACCGCCCTGCGGATGAGCGACGTACGCAAGGTGTACCCCATGGGCGACGGATCCGAGGTGATCGCACTCGACCACGCCACACTCACGCTCGGCAGCGACGAGATCGTGGCGCTGGTGGGTCCGTCGGGCTCGGGAAAGACCACCCTGTGTTCGATCGCCGGCGGCATCCTGTCGGCCACCGAGGGCCGCATCGTGGTCGACGACGAGGACATCTCCGGCCACGACGCCAAGCAGCTCACCACGTTCCGCCAGCGCAAGGTGGGCTTCGTGTTCCAGTCGGTGAACCTCGTGCCGTTCCTCAACGCCCGCGAGAACCTGCTGGTGGTCGACGAGCTCGGCCGGCGGACGGGGCAGGCGGCACGCGACCGCGCCGACCAACTGCTCGAGGAACTCGGCCTGGCCGACCGGGCGAAGAACCTGCCGTCGCAGCTGTCGGGCGGGCAGCGTCAGCGGGTGGCGATCGGCCGGGCGTTGATGAACGACCCTGCGCTGGTGCTGTTCGACGAGCCGACGTCGGCGCTCGACACGAAGCTCGGCGAGCAGGTGATGGAACTGATCCACGACGAGATGAAGTCCCGGGGCACCGCGGCCATCGTGGTCACCCACGACGAGCGCATCACCCACTACTGCGACCGCAGCGTCCACATCATCGACGGCCGTCTCGAGGCCTGACCGCCTGCGGCGCGGTAACGGCGTCGCACGACAGTCTCGGGTGCGCCATGATCAGGAGATGAACTCCCCCACCACCGCCGCCATCTCGGCGCGCGAGCTCCGCCGGACCTTCGGCACCAACGAGGCGGTCGCCGGGATCGACCTCGACGTCGAGTACGGCGAGATCTACGGCTTCCTCGGACCGAACGGCGCCGGCAAGTCCACCACCGTGAAGATGCTGTGCACTCTTCTCGGGATCACGTCGGGCTCGGCCACCGTGGCCGGTTTCGACGTCGACCGTCAGCCGGGCGAGATCCGTCTACGGATCGGGGTGGCGCTGCAGGACTCGTCGATCGACGGCAAGCAGACCGGACGCGAGATGCTCCACCTGCAGGGCCGGCTGTACGGGTTGAACCGGGCCGACATCACCGAACGGATGGACGACGTGATCGGCCTCGTCGACATCGGCGACGCCATCGACGACCGGGTCGACTCGTACTCGGGCGGCATGAAGCGCCGCCTCGATCTGGCGATGTCGCTCATTCACCGCCCGCAGATCCTGTTCCTCGACGAGCCGACCACGGGGCTCGACCCGGCCAGCCGGTCGGCCGTCTGGTCGGAGGTGCGCCGGCTCAACCGCGAGTACGGCACGACGATCTTCCTCACCACGCAGTACCTCGAGGAAGCCGACGAGCTCGCCGACCGTGTGGGCATCATCTCCGGCGGGCTGATCGAGGCGGAGGGCACCCCCGCCGACCTCAAGCGACGGATCGGCGCCGACCTGATCGTCGCCGAGGTCGACGGCGACCCCGAGAGTGCGGCCGATGCGCTCCGGGCGATCGACGGGATCGACGAGGTGCAGACGCACCAGAACGAGCTCGCCATCGCCACCTCGAACGGTGCCGGCCTGATCGCCCAGGTGGCCGTGGCGCTCGACGGCTGCGGCGTGCCCGTGACGTCGCTCACGTTGCGGACGCCGACGCTCGACGACGTGTTCTTGCAGGTGACGGGCACGCACTTCGACGAGGGCGATGGCCCGCAGCCCGAGGGTGCCCCGCACGATTCCGGCCCGGCCGGCGGCGGCACGACCGAGAGCGATCGGAAGGTGGCGTCATGAGCACGGTGACGGCGGAACGAGCGGCGAATCCCGAGTACGCGCCGATCGCCCGTCGGTCGGCGGCGTGGCACGACTTCGTCACCGTGGCGATGCGGGCGATCCGCGGGGTGTTCCGGGAGCCCGAGTTCTTCATCCCGGCGTTGATCGTGCCCGTGTTCTTCTTCGTGGTGAACGTGGGCGCACTCCAGGACTTCGCCCAGCAGTCGGGCGTGGTCGACGACTTCAAGGCGTTCCAGTTGCCGGTGGCCATCGTGTTCGCCGTCACGGGTGTGTCGCGCGCCAGCGCCCTGGTCACCGACATCCAGAGCGGCTACTTCGACCGGCTGCTGCTCACGCCGATCCGCCGGCCGATGCTGCTGCTCGGGTTGATGGCGGCCGACGTCGTGTCGATCGTGGTGTTGACCGTGCCGGTGCTGCTGCTCGGCCTGGCCCTCGGCGTGAGCTTCGTGACGGGGATCCTGGGCATGGTGGTGTTCATCATGTACGGCGCCATGTGGGGGCTCGCCTTCGCCGGGTTCCCGTACGCGATCGCCTTGAAGACGGGCAATCCGGCGGCGGTGAACTCGAGCTTCATCCTGTTCTTCCCGTTCGCCTTCCTCACCACGTCGTTCCTGCCGAAGGAGGCGCTGACGGGCTGGCTGTCGACGATCGCCACGTACAACCCGGTGACCTACGTGCTCGACGGCCTGCGCAGCCTGATCACCGGGGGCTGGGAGTGGGACAAGCTGGCGCTGGGCATGGCGTGGACGCTGGGGTTGATGGCGATCAGCTTCGGCCTGGCGAGCGTGACGATGCGGGGACGCACGAAGCGGGGGTGAGGCGGACGTCGTCACTGAGGATGATCCTGAGTCGAAGGTTGTCAGGTTGAATGAGTGGAAATAATGTGATGATTGGTCAGAACACCACTCATCTTCTCCCTGGAGGATTTTTTCGATGCTCGTGCAGAACTCTCCCTTCCGTGAACTCGACGCCCTGTTCAACCAGCGTCTGGATCCCCGCTCGGCGTGGGTGTCGGGCCGTCCGATGCCGATGGACGCCTACCGCCGCGGCGACAACGTGTGGGTCCACCTCGACCTGCCCGGCGTGGCCGCCGACTCGATCGACATCTCGGTGGAGCGCAACGTGCTCACCGTGTCGGCCGAACGCTCCTACCAGCGCCAGGAGGGCGATCGCGTCTACTTCGACGAGCGCCACGAGGGCACGTTCCGTCGCCAGGTGAGCCTCGGCGAGGGGCTCGACGCCGACGGCATCGAGGCCGACTACACCGACGGCGTGCTCACGCTGCGCATCCCCGTGGCTCCGCAGGCCAAGCCCCGCAAGATCAGCGTGGGCTCGGGCCAGGCGAGCCTCGAGTCCAACGCCACCGAGAGCTGAACCCCCTTCCCGTCGAGCGCCGACACGGCGCCGGGCCCTCCGAGCAAACGAGGCGCCCGGCGCCGTTGTCGTTTGCGTGACGGATTTGTTGGCACGTCCCAACGAAAGCGTCACCCAAACGTGGTTGCCGCCTGGATTGCGGGGACCCCCATGTTCGTTTGCGTGACGGAAATATTGGGACGCCCCAACGAACGCGTCACGCAAACGTGGTGGATGTCGGCCTGGCTTGTGTAACGTCCGGGATATCTTGATCGTTCGGGATTGTTCGGATATTGTCGCTGCGATGGTCCCCGACTACGAGCTCCCGTCGACCGTCGCGGCCGACACCCCCGAGAAGTTGAAGGCCATCGCCGAGCCCGTCCGGGCCCAGATCCTCGATCTCGTCCTCGAGCGTGCCGCCACGGTCACCGAGCTGGCAGCGGCGCTCGACCGACCCAAGTCGTCGGTCGCCTACCACGTCGACGTCCTCGTCGACGCCGGCATGCTCTCCGTGGTGCGGACCCGCCAGGTGCGCGCCGTCGAGGAACGTTTCTACGGCCGCACCGGCCGAACAATCGTGATCGGTACCGGTGCCGGTCCCGACGGCGGAATCAGCCAGAACTTCCTGGCACAGGCGCAGGCCGAAGCACTCACCGATCATCCCCGCGGGATGCAGTCCACGATGCGTCACGCCCGCATTCCCCTGGCGCGGGCGGAGGAGTTCTTCTCCCGGGTGGCGGAGCTGGCCGAGGAGTTCACCGCACTTCCCCGCGAAGGCGACACGGTGTTCGGGTTCGTCGCCGCCGTCTACGCCACCGATCATCCCGTCCTGTCCGAGTCGTCCGAGCCGTCGTCGACGACGGCAGCACCGTCGTCGACGGAGACCACGCCGTGACCGAGACCACCACCGAATCCTCCGGCGAATCGACCGGCGAACCCACCGATCGAGCTGCGAGCACGACGGCGACACGGACGGGCCTCGACCCGAAGCGGCTGGGCGGCGACTACTTCAAGCTGTTCTCCGCGAGCACGATCTCCAACCTGGGCGACGGCATCGGGGTGATCGCGTACCCGTGGTTGGCCTCGGCGATCACCCGCAACCCGCTGCTGATCGCCCTGGTCGGCGTGGTGCAACGCCTGCCGTGGCTGCTGTTCAGCCTGCCGGCCGGCGTGATCACCGACCGCTACGACCGGCGACGGTTGATGGTGTGGTCCAACACGATCCGCGCCGCGGTCACCCTGTTCGTGGCGTTCGTGGTGCTCGGCCGCCAGGAGGCGCTGCCCGGCCCCGACGCCGTCGCCGACGCCGCCACGGTCATCACCACCGACACCGCGCTCTACGTGCTGGTGTTGGCCGCCACCCTGCTGCTCGGGATCGCCGAGGTGCTCTACGACAACTCGGCGCAGACGTTCATGCCGTCGATCGTGCATCCCGACAATCTCGAGAAGGCGAACGGGCGGTTGTGGAGTCTCGAACAGGTGGCCAACACGTTCGCCGGTCCGCCGCTGGCCGCCCTGCTGATCGCCGTGGCGTTCTCCCTGCCGTTCTTCGTCGACGCCGCCACCTTCGCGGTGTCGGCCGTGCTCATCGCCCTCATCCACCGACGGCCGGAGGCGGTCGCCGCCGCCGCGGCGCTGCGACCCGAGCGGCGACCCTGGCGCGTCGAGCTCGCCGAGGGCTTCCGCTGGCTCTGGGGACACGACCTGTTGCGCCCGCTGGCGGTCACGCTCGGGCTGCTGAACATGATCGCCACGGCTTCCACGGCCACGCTCGTGCTGTACGGCCAAGAGGTCCTCGGCACCAGCGCCACCGAGTTCGCCCTGCTCGGAACGGGCGGTGCCATCGGTGGAGTGGTCGGCGGCTGGACGGCGTCGTCGATCGCCAAGCGGATCGGAGCCGGCCCGTCGCTCGGCCTCACGCTCGTGGGTGGCGGCATCTCCACGATCGTGATCGGGACGATCAGCTGGTGGCCGATCGCCTGGGCGATGTTCGCCTTCTTCATGTTCACGGCGGTGTTGTGGAACGTGATCACGGTCAGTTTCCGCCAGACGATCATCCCCGACCATCTGCTCGGGCGGGTCAACAGCGTCTACCGGTTCTTCGGCTGGGGCATGATGCCGATCGGTGCGGCGCTCGGCGGCCTCATCGTGGTGGCGGCCGAGTCGTTCGCCACCCGTGAGCTGGCGCTGCGGATGCCGTGGTTCGTGGCGGGCGGCATGTCGTTGGTGCTGTTCGTCTTCGCCGCGCCGAAGTTGACCACCGCGAAGTTCGCCGCCGCCCGCGCCGCCGCCCTGTCGGACGACGCCTGAGCGGATACCACTCGCCTGTTTGCGTGACGGAATTGTCGGCCCGTCCCGACGAAAACGTCACGCAAACGTGGTGAGGGCCGGCGATGGGCGGTCGGGAGGTGCCGGAACACGGCGGCAGCGACGGCGGTTGCATCCGGCATGGAACTCGCCGACGCCCTGTCCTTCGTCCGTGATCGCCGCAACGGGATCCTGATCACCCTCAAGTCAGACGGTCGGCCGCAGTCGTCGAACATCGCCTACGTGGTCGGCGACGACGACGTGATCCGCGTCTCGGTCACCGACGACCGCGCCAAGACGGCCAACATCCGCCGCGATCCCCGGGTGTCGTTGCACGTCAACCGCGACGACTTCTGGGCCTACGCCGTGATCGAAGCCGACGTGTCGCCGATGCCGGTGGCAGAGTCGCCCGACGACGCCACGGTGGACGCGCTGGTGGAGTACTACCGGGCGCTGGCCGGCGAGCACGACGACTGGGACGAGTACCGCCGGGCCATGGTGACCGACAAGCGCCTGCTGCTCGAGCTGCGCCCCACCCACGCCTACGGCATGCTCGACCGGTAGCGCGTCGGCCAGAAGCGACAGCGGGGTCAGACCCCGCTGTCGCTTCTCAGGTGTTCTTGGGGAGCTCGCTGAAGGGCACCACCTTGTCCTGGTTGGGCTCCTTCGGCAGGCCCAGCACGCGCTCGCCGATGATGTTCTTCTGCACCTGATCGGTGCCGCCGTAGATCGGCGGTGCCTGGGCGAAGAGCGCCATCTCCGTCACGAACCCGAGGAAGGGGTTGCCGGTGGCTTCGTCGAGCGTCTTGCGGCTGTCGCTGTCGTAGGCGTGCAACATGCCCGACGGGCCCACGATGCGCAGGCCGAGGTCGCGCTGCAGGCGGACCATGTCGCTCATCGACAACTTGGCGATGTTTCCCATTCCGGGGATGTCCTGGCCCTGCGCCTTGGCGGCCTTCACCCGCAGGTTGTTGATCCGGCCGAGCTGGCCGAGCGTGTAGAGGCGCACGAGGTCCTGCCGGATGGTGGGGTCGTCGGCCTTGCCGGCGCCCTTCGCCATCTGGATGAGTGCCCCGGCGGTATCGCGGAACGCCGCACCGCCGCCGGTGGTGCTCGGCTTCTTCGGGTCTCGCACGTAGTCACCGGCGCGGGTGTCGAGCTGGCCGGCCACCGTGCCGGGCACGGCCGCGCTGGCTCCGCTGCTGCCGCCGCCCGAGCCGAGGCCGGCGCGTTCGTGGGCGAGCGTGGTGTTGGCCACCGCCCATCCGTTGTTGAGACCGCCGATCAGTGCGTCGGCGGACACCCGGGCGTCGGACATGAACACCTCGTTGAACAGCGCCCGGCCGGTCAGTTCGCGCAATGGCCGCACGTCGACGCCCGGCTGGTGCATGTCGATGGCGAAGTAGGAGATGCCCTGGTGCTTGGGCACGTCGGAGTCGGTGCGGGCGATGAGCATCCCGAGGTCGGCGACATGGCCGCCGGAGGTCCACACCTTCTGGCCGTTGACGATCCACTCGTCGCCGTCGCGCATCGCCTTGGCCTGCAGCCCGGCAAGATCGGAGCCGGCGCCGGGCTCGCTGAACAGCTGACACCAGGCGCGCTGACCCGTGACGATGTCGCGGACGTAGTGCTCGATCTGCTCGGGCGTGCCGTGGGTGGCGATGGTGGGCGCCGCGAGCAGCAGGCCGAGCCCGCCGGGTGCGCCGAGAGCGCCGAACTCGGCGATGGTCTGCTGCACCTGCACGGCATCGCCCCGTGAGAGCCCTCGGCCGTAGGCGTGCTCGGGCAGCGTGGGGGCCGCCCAACCGGCGAGACCGAGACGTTCCCACCACTCGGCCACGGTGAGATCGGGATCCCAGTTCTGCTCCAGCCAGGCGCGGACCTCCTCGACCACGTCGCCGGATCCGGCGCCGGATCCGGCGTCGGACGATGCGGGGTGGGTTTCGGTGGCGGTCATGGTTCCTCCTGCGTTCGCGTGGCTCCGTCAGTGTCGCCGATCGCCCCTCTGCTGCTCATCATCGGACGTCGCAACCAGGTGGCACGACCGTGCGGTCGATCCCGTTTGCGTGACGGAAATGTCGGGACGGGCCAAAGAAAGCGTCACGCAAACGTGGTGTGGGGCAGCGTTCACCGGGCGACGGGCGGCGGGCGGCAATCGGCGGTGCGTCAGCGACGCAGGGGAAGGAAGGTGCGCCACTCGCCGTCGACGGCGTGGAAGGCGGCGGCCACGGCCGGTGCGGTGGGCACCAGACCGATTTCGCCCACACCCTTGATACCGAACGGCGAGCGCGGCTGGGGCACCTCCACCAGGCGCACCTCGATCTCGGGCACGTCCTTGGCGCGCAGGATGCCGAGCGACCGCAGCGTGGTGTTCGTCGGGAAACCGGTCTCCGGATCCGTGGGGAACGACTCGCTCAGGGCATAGCCGAGACCCATGTGCACCGAACCCTCCACCTGCCCCTCCACCAGCATCGGGTTCACCGCCCGCCCGACGTCGTGCACGGCGACGACACGCTCGATGTCACCCGAGTCGGGGTCGGCCACCACCATCTGGGCGGCGTAGCTGAAGCACGAGTGGATCGTCGGATTGGTCACCCCGGGGTCTCCCAGCTTCTGCGTCCAGTCGACGACGTACTCGCCTTCGTAGTCGACGCCGATCTCGCAGCCGCCGGCGATCGCCGCCGCGCAGGCTTCGGTCACCGACCCGGCCGCCATCAGCGTGCCGCGCGATCCGGTGGTCTGCCCGAAGCCGAGCTCACGGCTGGTGTCGACGATCACGTCGATGCGTGCCGGGTCGACGCCGAGCTCCTGCGCCGCGACCTGCAGGGCAACGGTGTGCACGCCCTGGCCCATCTCGGTCCAGCCGTGACGCACCTCGATACGACCTGATCCGCCCGGCGTGTTGCATCCGGTGTCTGACACCGGATGCAACGTTCCGTCATCACGATCGGGGTCTGACCCCAATCGTGATGGGAGGAAGTGGACGACGGCCTTCGACACCTCGCGGAATCCGTTGCCGAGGCCCGAGTTCTTCAGGCCGAGGCCGAGGCCCACCGCCTTGCCGTCGGCGATCGCCGCCTCGTAGCTCTCCCGGATCTCGTCGAGGCACGCCTCGGCGCCACCGGCGCCGTCGTCCATCAACTGGCCGGGTCCCCACTCGTCGCCCGGGCGGATCACGTTGCGCTTGCGCATCTCCCACCCCGAGATGCCCACCGCCTCCGCCAGCCGGTCGATCACCCCTTCCATCGCGAACTGGGCCTGGTTGGCACCGAACCCGCGGAACGCGCCGCACACCAGGTTGTTGGTGCGCACGGCGACCGTCTCGATGTCGATCGCCCGCCAGCGGTAGGGCCCGCAGGCGTGACCGGCGGCCCGTTCGAGCACCTTCATGCCAACGCTGGCGTAGGCGCCCGAGTCGCCGATGCCGCGCACGTACAGCCCGGTGAGGCGGCCGTCGGCGTCGCAACCCGCCCGGTACTCGAGCTCGATCGGGTGCCGCTTGGCGTGCATCCGGAAGCTCTCCTCGCGCGACAGCGTGCACTTCACCGGCTCGCCCAGCAGCCAGGCCGCCAGGGCGGCGTGGGCCTGGTTGCTCATGTCCTCCTTGCCACCGAACGCCCCGCCGTTCGACACCAGTTCCACCGTGATGCGCGACGGGTCGGCGTCGAGCACGGCGGCGATGTCGTTGCGGTCGTCCCACACGCCCTGGCCACCCGAGTACACGTGCAACGTGCGATCCCCGCCGTCGCCCGACGGCACGGCCAGCGTCGACTCGGGTTCGAGGAAGGCGTGCTCCACGCGCTGGGTGCGGAACGTCTCGCTGACCGTGAACGCACTCCCGGCGAGCGCCTCCTCCACGTCGTCGCCCCGGGTGTAGGCGCTGGTCGACAGCACGTTCGACTCGGTGCCCCACACCGACAGCGGTGCGTCCGGGTCGAGAGCGGCGCGGGCGTCGGTGTTGGGCGGGAGGACGTCGTAGCCCACCTCCACCAACTCGGCCGCAGCGCGGGCGTGGTCCCGCGTGTCGGCCACCACCACCGCGAGCACGTCACCGGCGTAGCTGGTGCGCCCACCCACCGGGATCATCACCGGCCAGTCCTTGTGGATCAGCCCCACCCGGAGTTCACCGGGGAGGTCGTCGGCCGTGAACACTGCGGTGACCCCCGGCGCCGCCAGGGCGGCCGACGTGTCGATCGAGGTGATGTCGGCCCGCGCGTGGGCGGTGAGGTGCAGGGCGGCGTGGAGCAGGCCGGGCACCCGGATGTCGTCGATGTAGTCGCGCTCGCCGAGCGTGAGCGGCGCCGCCTCGTACTTGGCGCCCGAACCGCCGACGGTGTCGGACAGGGCCGGTGCACACGTCTCCCCCTTGGCGACGGCCTCGATGGCGTCGAGGATCTTCACGTAGCCGGTGCACCGGCAGAGGTGCGCGCCGAGGTGGGGCGCCATGCGGTCGCGGGTGAGCGAGTCGCCCTTCTTGTCGATCTGCGCCTTGGCGCGCATCACGATGCCCGGGATGCAGAACCCGCACTGCAGGCCCCCGCAGGCGGCGAAGGCGTCGGCGAACGCCTGGCGCTCGGACTCGTCGACGCCTTCGAGCGTCACGATCGACGAACCCTCGGCCTGGCGACGTCGTACTGGCAGCTCACGGTGGCCTTGCCGTCGATCAGCACCGTGCAGCAGCCGCACTGCCCGGACGGCGAGCAGCCGTCCTTCGGCGAGGTGATGTCGAGTTCCTCACGCAGTGCGGCGAGCAGGTGGGGATGCGAGCCACGCACCGACACCGGCGTGCCGTTGACCTCGAACGCCACAGCTGCGAGCTGGTCGGTGGTGGGCGCGTCGGCGGTCTCGGTCACCTTGACAGTTTGTCAAAGCACCGCCCCGCTCGAAAGCCCCGCCCGTGAACGCTCGGTGACGGGGTCCGCCGCGGAGAAGCGACAGCGGGGTCTGACCCCGCTGTCGCTTCTTCAGCGGCAGGCGGGGCAGCGGACGGAGAGGGCGAAGTGGCCGAGCGACAGCTCGAGGCCGTACTCGTCGTCGAGACGGCGGGCCAGGGCGTCGAGCTCGTCCGCCGGCAGATCGATGACCGCACCGCACTCCTGGCACACGGCGGCGATGGTGCGCGTACCCGCCCACCGGTACGACGCCGGACCGTGACCGAGGTGGACATGCTCGATCACACCGACCTCCTCGAAGTGGGCGAGCGACCGGTACACCGTGGCCTGGTCGACGCCGGGATGCCGGGAGGCCAGCTCCTCGGCCGTGACCCGCCCGGCCCGGCGGTGCAGGTCCTCGAGCAGCTCGCGGCGGGCCCCGGTGAGCCGGCCGCCGCCGGTGCGCACCCGCGCGAGTGCCTCGTCGAACGCCATCGGCGACGACAGGGAGGCCTGATGCGGTGTGGTCACGCGTCCAGGGTAGGCAGGCGGCCGGCCGTCACGGGGATCGGTGCAGCTCCGCGATGGGGCCGTAGAGCTCGGGACGGCGGTACGTGCCGAAGTCGAACAGCGTGCCCGTGTACTGCCGGCACCAGTCGAGCTCGCACTCGGCCACGATCAGCTCGTCGTCGTCGGTCTCGGCCCGGGCGAGCAGCTCGCCCGACGGCGCGAAGATCGACGAGTCGGCCAGCGAGGGCACCCCTTCCTCCACCCCGCCCTTGGCCACACCGACGACGAACGTGCCGTTCTGGTAGGCGCCGGCCGACATCACGAGCTGGTTGTGGAACCCCTGCAGCGGGTCCTGGCTGGGGTCGGGTGCGTAGTGCAGCGGCGTGTTGTAGCCGCACAGGACGAGTTCCACCCCCTGCAGCCCCATCAGTCGGTAGCTCTCGGGCCAGCGCCGATCGTTGCAGATCATCATCCCCACCCGGCCGTCGAAGGCGTCCCACACGCCGAAGCCGTCGGGCGACGGTTCGAAGTAGTAGCGCTCGGCGTGCTGGAACGGGCGGTCGGGTTCGTTGCCGGCATGACCGGGGATGTGCACCTTCTTGAAGGTGCCGACGATGGACCCGTCGCGTTCCACGAGGGTCTGCACGTTCCACCGGTGCTCGACGCCCGCGCCGTCGGTCTCGAGCAGGGCGTACCCGAGGCTGAAGCCCACCCCGAGGCGTCGTGCCTCGTCGAACAGCGGTTGCGTCGCTTCGTTCGGCATCGACCGTTCGTAGAAGTGGTCGGTGCTGTGGATGTCGTCGACGTACCAGCGGGGGAAGAAGGTGGTGAGCGCGAGCTCGGGGAACACGACAAGGTCGCATCCCTGGCTGGCGGCCTCCTGGAGCAGCACGATCATCCGCTCGACCACCGAGGCACGGTCGTCGGTGAGCTGGACCGGGCCGAGCTGGGCGCCGGCGACGGTGACGATGCGGGTCATGCCGGCAGTCTTGCAGCGACCTGCACGAGTCGGTGCCCTCGACGATCGACGAGCCAGCCCAGTCCCGGTCGGGCGGGGATGGACGTCCGTCGCGGCAGGGTCGTGCCGAGCAGGTCGCCGTCGACGTCGCCGGTGGCGGTCATCACGATCCCGCACCGGCTACGCGCGGCGTCGCGGGTCCAGTGGCCGTAGGCGGATCGCATCGCCTCCAGCCGGCCGGCGGCTGCGATCGTCACCCCGGGGTGCCGGCCGGCGGCGATCGCGGCGAGCGTGCCGCTGTGGTCGTCCACGCGATCGGCGTCGTCCACGACGATCAGGACCGGCGGCGGTGGCAGTTGATCCGCCGCCAGCCGGGTGCGGGTCGACACGGTGACGATCCGGCCGTCGGGGATCAGCCGGCGCCAGGCGAACACCACCTGGCGCAGCGCGGTGGACGTGCCCGTGCGTGATGCCCCGACGATGACGACGTGATCGCCGGTGGCCAGTTCGAGCGCATCGACACGCAGGTCGTCGGCGCCGACGCCGATCGGGAGCCGGACGAACCCGTCGGGCGGGTGGTCGTCGGGCGGGTGGTCGTCGGGCGGGATGGTGATCAGATCGGGGTCGATCGTGGGAGACAGCATCTCGACCGGAGCAGGTCCTCCGGCGACGGCTCCGTCCCCACGATTCACACCAGCACGGTTCTCGCCGGCGAGCGCCCGCAAACATGTCATGTCCCCGAGACGTTCCACGTCTCCGGCGGCGTCGGCGATCTGCGCCGTCAGGCCGCTGGACGCCACCACCAATCGGCCGGGAAGGCCGGACGGGACAGCGACGCCGGCGACGCCCAGGGCCCGGGTGACGGCCGGGTCGGCCGAGTGGAACAGCCAGGAGTCGGCGGCCGGGGTGGTGAGTGCGGCGGGCGAACCGCCGTCGACGGTGAAGCACACGGTGACGCCGGCGTCGGGTCCGTTCGCCACGAGTCGAGCGAGCCGCTCGGCCGATGCGGCGCGCTCCACCGTGGACAACGACGCCCGCACCGCGTCGAGCCCGTCGACCATCACGACGACCGCCGGGCTGCGCTCCCCCGTGGAGGTGCGCCGGTCGATCTCGTCGGTGAGGCGCCGGAGCAGCCGGTCGATCCTCTCGGTCTCGGTGAGCCGGATCACCGCACCGCAGTGCTCCACCGTGGCGAGCCCGTCGAGGCGGTCGTCGCCGCGGCCGTCGATCACGTAGAGATGGAGTCGGCCGGGGTCGGCGCTCCGGCAGAGGTCGACGGCGACGGCGAGCAGTGCGGTGGTGGTGCCGGACCCGACCGAGCCGACGAGCCGCAGGTTGCCGGAGGCCGGTGACCAGCGCAGCGGGTGGTGGCACTGGCGTGCCGGGTCGTCGACGAGCCCGACGCCGTCTCGTGTCGACATCGACCCCGGCAAGGGGTGGGGAAGCGGCTCGATCCAGGGCCGGCGCGGAGCGGCGAGCCCGGCGGATCGTGCGGCGGCGCAGACGGCGTCGACCCACGTTTCCAGTTCACCGCTGCACGACGCAGCCTGGAACTCCACCAGCTCGTCGGGCCCGAGCCGCAGCACCGCCCGCCCCGGCCGGGCTCGTGAGATCCGGGCCGGTGCCGGGTCACCGACCACATCGGTGGCGTCGGCCGCGTCGGTGAGGCGCAACGCGACACGCAGGTTGGTGTTGGCGCGGATGTCGTCGGTGACGACCCCTGCCGGCCGTTGCGTGGCGAGCAGCAGGTGCACGCCGAGGCTGCGGCCGCGCTGGGCGATCGCCACCAGTGACGTGAGGAAGCCGGGGAGTTCCCTGGCGAGGGTGGCGAACTCGTCGATCACCACCACCAACCTCGGCAGCGGTTCGTCCGGGCGGCTCCGGCGGTAGCTGCCGAGGTCGTCGGCACCGGCATCGCGCAGGAGGTGTTCGCGCCGGAGCACCTCGGCGTCGAGGCTCACGAGCGCGCGTTCGGCGAGGCCGTCGTCGAGGTCGGTGACGCAGCCGACGGTGTGGGGCAGGCGCGCACAGGCATCGAACGTGGCGCCGCCCTTGTAGTCGACGAGCACGAACGTGAGGTGTGCCGGACTCACCCGGGCCGCGAGTGCCAGCACCAGGGTGCGCAGGAGCTCGCTCTTGCCCGAGCCGGTGGTGCCCGCCACGAGACCGTGCGGGCCGTCGCGGACCAGGTCGAGTTCCATCAGCCCGTCGACGGACGCACCGACCACGGCGGCCGGTGGCGGGTCGTCACCGGCGGTCGCCCACTGCCGCGCGATCGTCGCCGGGTCACGGGCGAGGTCGTCGAGGAGGTCACCGATGCGGAGGTCGACGTCGAGGCGATCACTGCTCGACACCGCCTCGGGGTCGACGAGTGACGCCAGCCGGCGAGCGGCGCATGCAGCGGCGCCGACGGTGATGCCGGCAGCAGCGATCGTGGAACCGATGCAGCCCGTCGACCCCACCTCGACCACACGGCCGCAGACGGCAGGCACGGGTTCGTCGGCGTCGATCACGGCGACACACGTCGTGTCCGTGGTCGCCAGCAGCCGCCGTACGGGGCTGGTCCGGGTGACCAGCGCAGCCGGTGTGTCGGTGACCAGCAGTGTCCGGGTGCCGGACTGGCCCGCGAGTGTCTCGAAGCTCGACCGTTCGTCGATGTTCGTGCCGGTCACCACGAGCCGAGCCCGGCCCTCCGCCCCGTGGGGCAACCACGTCATCCACTGCCAGTCGGCCGGGCGGTCGGTGACGACCACGAGGTTCCAGTCGGCGGGGCCGTGGTGGGCGGCGAGTTGGATCACGATCGACCGGCAGAGGGCAGCAACGAGGGCCGGGTCGCCGTGGAGCGCCACCACCGAACCGGGATCCAGTGCCAGCGGGACGGCGACGTCGTCGAGCCGCTCGGCGTCGGCGACGAGGCGGTCGAGGTCGGGGGTGAGGCGGCGCCGGTCGTCGACGTCGAGCGGTGCGTGCCACCGGTCGGCGCCCGCTCCGAGCGTGGCGACGAACGGATCGGTCGTACCGAGGCGCCGCGACCAGATCGTCGTGGCCCGGCCGGCGTGGAGCTGCTCGAGTTCCGCGAGCACGTCGCTCACGGGGAGGTGGCGTCGGACGTGGGCGCGCCGGCGGTGGCGGTGCAGCTCCTGCATCGCCACGCCGAAGTCGTCGACGGCCTGCGCATACGCGGCCCGGTCGGCGCGGCGTGTGCGGCGGCAGCCGATCCACCCGGCCGCCCAGGTGCCGACCGACGCCAACGCCCCGATCACGCCGAACAGCGCCATCAGCAGGTGACCGAGCAGTGAGGCCATCACCGCTCCGCCGATCACTGCGACACCGGCACCGACGAGAGCGGTGGCCGACGGCGGGCGGCGCTCGGGTGGGGGAACCGGGACCTCGGGCGCCGCGAGCTCACCACCGACCACCTCGGTGGCGGCACCGCGGTGCAGGGTCCGCCGCCAGGGCGACGCCGGGTCGTCGACGACGGCGCCCGTGCCGGAGGTCGCGGTGGCGGCGCCGGTGGAGCGACGACGGCGGATCTGGCTCGCTCCGGCGGTGAGCGTGTCACCGGCGGCGAGCGCCGCCGACCCGTGCGCGGGTCGGCCGCCGACCCGAGCCGGGATCCGGCCGGTGAGCTGCACGAAGGTGGCGGAGCCGCAGCCGTCCACGGTGACCACGCCGAGGTGCGGTTCCACGGCCGGGTCGTCGATCCGCACTCCGGCGGTGCGGGCCCGGCCGACCTGGTGGCGTCCGGCCGGCAGCGGCGTCCACGGTGTGCAGGCCGGCCCGGCCACCACCGCCACCTCGATCACCCCGGTGCTGTTCTCGACGTCGTCGCCCATCGGGACGACAGCGGGCGACGAGCCGTGGGTGGATGTCACCAGCTCCACCTGCGAGCCGTGACGGACGCCGCTCGTTCGCAGCCGGACGTGGCGTTCGACGTGGACACCGTCGATGTGGACGTCGGCGTCGTCCCTGCCGCCCACAGCCCGGACCAGATCACCGACGGTGTCGCCGGGCCCGGACGGACGGATCGTGGTGCGGCGGCCGTCGCTGTCGACGACGTCGAAGGGCGGTTCGCTGCTCACGGTGCCACGGTGGGCGCGGCGACGGCCAGGAGGGAAGGCGATGCGGTGCCGCCCGGTGGTCGCGGTGGACATGGCCGCTGACCTGGTGCTGTGAGCCGCGACCCACGCCTGTGAGCGGCTCCCTGCGACCCGGGGAAGGCCACGTCACAGCGGTCGCCGGCACGGGTGAGTGTGCCGGTGAGCGTGCCGGTGAGCGGGTCGGTGAGGGGTGGTCGTCACCGTGCTCGGCATGCACGACATCTCGCCGCCCTCGACCGCTTCTGCCGCCCCTGCCGCCACGTTCGGCCGCCGCCTCGACGCCGAGTGGGCCCGTCTGCGCATCTCACGTCGGGCGCTCCAGGTCGTCCGGACCTGGGCGGGGCCGGGCACGCAACCGTTCGATCGGATGCTCCGATCGGTGACCGATCTCGACGACATCGTGAGCGCCACGCGAGCGGGCGGCGCCCCGGGCGAGGGTGAGGACGCCGTGCTGATCCGTCTGGTCGACCTCGCCCGGCACCACGAGCTCGCCGGCCGCATCGTGGTGCAGCGTCTGCTGCCCGGACTGATCGCCGGCTCGGTCCGCTACCGCGACTTCGAGGGACGCACCGACACCAGCGAGATCGTGGTCGCCGCCGCCTGGATGGCAGTACGCCGATACGACACGGCGACCCGCCGGCGCCACGTGGCGGCGACGTTGGTCTCCGACGCGATCTTCCAGGCGTTCCGCAGGCCGCTCCGGCGTCGTTCGGCCACGGAGATCCCGCGGTCACCCCACCATTTCCTCCGCGATGCCGACGACACCCGAGGGCCCCACGCCTTCCTCGAACTCGCCGACGTGGTCCGCACCGCCCGCCTGGCCGGCGTGGACGACGACCACCTGGAGCTGATCCGCCACCTGGTGCGCACGGGTTCGCCGGGCGTCACCGCCGCCGAATGCGCGGTCACCCCACGCACGATCCGCAACCGCCGCGACCGCGCCGTCGACAGCATTCGCGAAGCGCTCGCCGCCGCGTGACGCCGGCGGGTTGAGACGCCACCGCCAGGGGTACGCGCTGCACCATGAACGACCTCTTCGGCGCCCCCGCAACGCCGTCACTGTGGCTGGACGGCCCCTCCCCCCGCACCGTCCCCACCGTCGACGGAGACGCAGGCGTCCCCGCCGGCCACTGGGACGTGGTCGTCGTCGGCGCCGGCCTGGCCGGAGTGCTCACGTCACTGCGGCTCGCCGAGACCGGTGCCCGGGTGGCGCTGTTGGAGGCCCGCACCGTCGCCTCGCGGACGACAGGCCACAGCACCGCCAAGGTCACGGCGTTGCACGGCTCGATCCACCACTCGCTGATCGCCGGCAAGGGCATCGAGACGGCGACCCGCTACGCGACTGCCAACCTGCGTGCCGTCGACGAGATGCGCCGGATGATCGACGAGTTGCAGATCGACTGCGACGCCGTGACGGCACCGGCTCTGACGTGCGCCGAACGCGAGACCCACATCGTCGAGCAGGAGATGGACGCAGCCACCGCCTGCGGCCTCCCGGTGACGTGGACGGTGCCCATGGAGCTGCCGTTCCCGGTGGCCGGCGCCGTGACGCTGCCGGATCAGTTGCGGGTCGATCCCGTGCGGCTGTGCGAGGGCCTGGTCGCTCGGCTCCGGGCGTTGGGAGCCGCCGTCCACGAGGCGACACGGGTCACCTCCGTCGAGGAGGATCGGACCGGCTGCACCGTGGCAGGTCCGGGATTCTCGATCCGCTCCTCGCACGCCGTGCTCACCACCCACATGCCGGTGGTCGACCCCGCGATGCTCGCCGGGCGGGCGGCTCCCGTCCGGTCGTACGTGCTCGCCGGCACCCCGGCGGTGGAGGTGCCGACGGGGATGTACCTGGCCGCCGACGAGGGATGGTCCCTGCGGCCGGCCCGGTCGTCGGCGTCCGGACCCACGCTGTTGGTCGGCGGCGAGGGCCACGAGATGCTCGACCACGTCGACTCGTCACCGCACCTGGAACGCCTGGAACTGTGGGCCATGTTGCACTTCGGGATGCAGGCGACGCACCGGTGGTCGGCGTTCGACTACCAGCCCGTCGACGGTCTCCCCTTCGTGGGCAGGCTGTCGCCGCGATCGAAGCGTCGCTTCGTCGCGACGGGCTTCGGCAAGTGGGGGATGAGCACGAGCATGGTCGCCGCCGACGTGATCGCCGATCTCGTCAACGGTCGCCACAACCCCACCGCCGACATCCTCGACGCCACCCGCCTCCTGCCGACGGTGGGGCGCAGGTTGGCGAAGAACTCCCTCGGGGTCGGCAAGCACGTGGTCGGTGACCGTGCGGGGGCACTGCTCACGCCGGACAGGTCGCTCCGTCCGGGCACCGGCGAGGTGGTGAGGCGCGGCGCCTCGCTCGTGGCGGTGGCATGCGACCAGGAGGGCCGGACGCACGCCGTGAGCGCGCGGTGCACCCATCTCGGTTGCATCGTGTCGTTCAATGCCGGCGAGCAGACGTGGGACTGCCCCTGTCACGGTTCGCGCTTCGCGTTGGACGGCGACGTCGTCGACGGTCCCGCCCGCGACCCGTTGCCGCCCCGCGGCGGCCGAGCGACCCCCGACCGCGATCGCGTGAGCGAGGGCGCGGCACGACCGTCAGTCGGCCACGCGTAGCGCCTCGGCCGGGTGGATCCGGCCCGCCCGGCGCGACGGCAACACGGCGGTCACGACGGCGGCGAGG
>Ga0102928_1000308_pt1 | contig 31053 bp, 26 predicted proteins | sample SalPonR1_B_D1_MG_FD_78504 | JGI IMG/M metagenome (GOLD analysis project Ga0102928, IMG submission 78504) | Salt pond soil microbial communities from South San Francisco under conditions of wetland restoration - Salt Pond MetaG R1_B_D1_MG | ecosystem: Environmental > Aquatic > Marine > Intertidal...
CAGAAGCAACACTAAAATCCGTTCCGGTTTCATGTCTGCAGCCCCTCGTGAGTCTCTTCGCGGGCAGTATACCTGAACGGGGCCCTGTCCGACGAGATGCCTGTGTTCGGTCTGGCTGATTCATTAACCTGCGGCAGGACGGGAAACCCGGGAGTCTCTGACGGTTCAGTCCGCCAGGAAACGGTTCAGGGATTCTTCCAGCGCGATCCGGTAATACAGGTACTGAATGGTCTGGATATCCTGCTGGTAAATCTGCGGATCCAGGTCATGAGGCAGGTGAACGTCGGTAAGATAAACCGGATAGACAGCCTGCCCCCGGCGCAGGGAACGAATGTAATGGGCCACCGCCGGAATCAGCTGGTCGCCGTATTCCTGGACAGTGAATTCCCGGTCGGCACAGAAAATATCAAACCGCACCCGCACGTCACCCTCCTTGACGCCCACGGCCTGGACCTCGAGTCCCGGCAGGGTTATCCCCTGGCGATCGGTATCAGGCCGGCGCTCCACTTGCCACTCACCATCCATCAAAGTTAATTCATAACATTTTATGCCGGTGGGCCAGGCCAGATTATCAAGCTGTCTCAGCTGTTTGCGTTCCAGCAGGTTTTCCAGGAAGCGCAGCAGCGGTACCAGCAGGTTACGCCGGGAGCTGTAGCTTTGCTGCCATGCCAGCACGCCCCCCAGCTCGTCCACCACCCAGAGCTGTGCAACGTCGCCGGCGACACCGTAAAACACCTGCACACTGCCGGGCTCGGAAGCATGGCACACCACCTTGAGCCGCGGATTATCGGCCATGGCATACTGATCGAACACCACCGGCAGATAGCTTTCCTGGGGCCGGGCAAGACACTCAAGAAGGGCTGTATGACTCTCCAGAGCAATGAACCCGGGCTCCGTGCCATTAAAACTGAGCACAAAATAGCGCCGGTCCATCTCGATGATGTACCGCAAAGGATGGGGACCGTCACCGCCGACAAAGAACGAACGCATCACCTCACTGAACAGCTCCTGCACCCTCCGGGCAATCGCAACTCCGTGGCCGGCGCTATGGCATTGCACCCTGATCTCCGGCAACTGATCGGGGGCAGCGGCTGCAGATGCCAGAATATTCTTCAGACACTGGATCAGCGTGTCACCGGCGGCGTAATGCTGCAGGCTGACTTCATGCCAGCTGTTGTAGGTGACCTGATCAATCGTCATCACCAGGTTCTCACGGCCACCGCTGAACCCCAGGGAGTCGTGCCGGGCACTGAGCTTGTGCAGTCCCCGCTCGGTCAGGTGAGATTGTGGGTCCACCCCGACATTGACAAACAGGAGGTGGCGTAAAGGCCGTGCACCCCGGGACAGAGCGTCGCTGGATACCGGGTCCACCGGCATTGGCAAGGATCCCGCCAGCGCATTGAGCATGTCCTGAAGCTCTGCCATCGAGGCGTTGCTGGGACCCCCACGGACATTCAGGCGGGTACTGCGCGTCAACAACCCGTTGCAGAAGCACCACACCATCAATTCGGTGAGGCTCCCGGACCGGCGGATCACCGGCTGCCACAAAGCATCCGAGGGTTCCTCGAGATCCCGGTACAGCATCCAGCCCTGTAACGCGGAATTGTCCCCCTGTTCTGCCTGGTGGTGGAACGACAGATTCTCTTCGGCCAGAGAGGGTGCCAGCCCGGGGTTGATCAGTTCAATCTTGCCTGCCTTGCGCTGAAATGCGGCATAGAGTTTTCGCCCCAACAGATTCATGTCCCTGTGGCTGATTGCCGCCGTGGTGCCCTGCTCACGTGCCAGTCGGGACAGCAGCCGGTAGCTGTGAGTCAGCTCGGCCACCACCTGCCGGCGCAGGATCATCACATCCTCTGCACGCCATCGGGCGCGATTGTCCAGGTTGCTCAGCTCGGACTTCGACCACTGCCATCGTGTCACCAGGGAATCCAGCAGCTTTGCCCGCCAGCCCGCGCCGGCCGGATTAATCCGGGTCAGTGGCAGGCCGGACTTCAGGTACAGGCTCTGGCGAACCAGATTCAACCGGTCACCGGCGTCATTGTCAGTAAGCCACTGCTCCAGCCTTTCATACAACAGCAGATAAGGATCCAGCCGGTCAGCATCGGTGATGCCGGCAAAAACCGCCTGCTTGAATACTTTTGACAGCAACGGGCGATCCTCTGCCAGCGCATAGCATTCGATCAGCAGCAGCTTGAGGATCGTTTTCCAGGGTGCGTCGATGCCCTTGTAGAGCTGCCAGACACCGGCGCCGAGAAACTCTTCCCGGGGTATCGAGGGCACCGCTCCGAAATCAATATACTCTTCGGAGCGGACAAACCGGCATTCAATGAGTTGCCGGGTGCGATCGGCGTAACGATGTTCATCCTCCGGCGGTACCAGCCACCATAGCGGATAACGACCTCCCAGGTAGATGCCGGTGCGGTAAAATTCATCCAGCAGCAGATAGTGCTGGGCACTGCCGCAATTTTCCCCGGTAACTTCCGCTCGTTGACGCCTCTCGCGAAAGTCATCCGCGGAAAACACGAAGACATGGAGCTCGACCCCGAGGCTATGGGCCCACTCTCCCAGCCGGTTTGCCTTGCGCTCCAGACAGGCAATGCCGTGATCGCCCAGATCCGGGCGATGACACAGCCAGATATCCAGGTCGGCGGCAACCGAATGACCAAGAGTGCCCGGGCTGCCCATCAGAAACAGACCGTCCAGATCTGGCTGGCGACGGCCTTCATCCTTCAGGGAGAACGTTCTCGCCAACCGGCGCGCCGCATTCAGAACATCATCGGCAGGACGATACTGACTGAGCCCGTAAGGACACTGAGCATCGGTATAGCCTGGCAGTGACGGGTGATTGAGATGAAACACCAGCGGCAGGATTTCCAGTACCACCTGCTGCCGGTAGGTCAGGGAAGAGCGCGCGCGCTCCCAGCGCTGACGATTGATAACCAGAAACCGGCCCCGCAACCTGCGAAGCGTCTTGCGATCGATGCCGTCATCAAAATTCAGGTCTATCGGCAGATTCTGGGCGGTCACTTTGGCTCCGGGTGCGCTAGCGTGTCTTGCGGGCGCGGGCAACAGCGGCGAGAACCTGCTCCGGCGCCGTGCCACCGAGGTGATTGCGCGCCTGAACCGAGCCGTCAAGCGTCAACACATCGAAAACATCCTCACCGATCACATTGGAGAACCCTGCCAGCTCTTCAGTGGTCATATCCGACAGATCCCGATTCTCGGCCACGCCAAATGCCACCGCTTTACCGACGATTTCGTGCGCATCCCGGAAGGCCACGCCTTTTTTCACCAGATAATCCGCCAGATCCGTGGCCGTCGAGAAGCCACGCTTCGCGGCTACTCGCATGTTGTCGGCCTTGGCTTCAATGGCCGGAATCATATCGGCATAGGCTTTCAGACAGCCCTTGACCGTATCGACGGTGTCGAACAGCGGCTCCTTGTCTTCCTGATTGTCCTTGTTGTAGGCCAGTGGCTGGCTTTTCATCAGGGTCAGCAGGCTGATCAGGTGCCCGTTCACCCGGCCGGTCTTGCCGCGCACCAGTTCCGGCACATCCGGATTTTTCTTCTGCGGCATGATCGATGAGCCGGTGCAGAAACGGTCCGGCAGATCGATGAAATCGAACTGCGCCGAGGTCCAGAGCACCAGTTCCTCACTGAAGCGGGAAAGGTGGGTCATCAACAGGGCCGCGAAACTGCAGAATTCGATGGCGAAATCACGGTCGCTGACCGAGTCCAGTGAATTATCGCTGGGCCGGTCGAAGCCAAGCAGCCTTGCAGTGATGGTGCGATCAATCGGATAGGTAGTTCCGGCCAGCGCCGCCGCACCCAGCGGCATCACGTTGACCCGCCGGCGACAATCCTGGAGCCGGTCAGCGTCCCGGACCAGCATCTCGTACCACGCCAGCAGGTGATGCCCGAAGGTCACCGGCTGGGCAGTCTGCAGATGGGTAAAACCGGGCATGATGGTAGCCGCTTCCCGCTCTGCCAGATCCAGCAGGCCACTCTGTAAACGCTTCAGTTCCGCGGCAATAGCGTCGATCTCGTCGCGCAGATACAGGCGGATATCGGTGGCCACCTGGTCATTCCGACTGCGGCCGGTGTGAAGCTTCTTGCCAGTGATACCGATGCGCTCTGTCAGGCTCGCTTCGATGTTCATATGGACATCCTCGAGGCTGACGGACCATTCGAAGCGCCCGGCCTCGATGTCCGCTTTCACTCCCTCAAGACCCTCGATAATGCTGTCCCGTTCATCGGCGGTCAGCACTGCCACCTCCGCCAGCATGGTAGCGTGGGCGATGGAGCCGGTAATGTCGTGATGGTAAAGCCGCTTGTCGAAGCCCACAGAGGCGGTAAAGCGCTCGACAAAGGCATCAGTGGGTTCGGTGAAGCGGCCGCCCCACGGTTTTTCGGCGCTCTTGTTCTGTTCCGTCATGCTATCTTTCCTGCTGACAGCCCGGCATCATTCTGCGGGTGTGATAAATGAAACAAGGCGGGATTATAGCATTGCGCGGGGATGATTTTTACATACCGGACCTGTGCCGGGTGCGGGCAGTATTCATGCTGGTGGTTACCGGCGAGCTGCTGGCACTGGTACTGGCAGTGGTGCAGGCGGACGAACGCTGGATCGACTGGAACTATTTCGGACTGCTCTCTCTGTTTGTGCAATGGACCCTGCTGACCAGCGCTGCCGCCATCTGCCTGCTGAGACGCTGGCTTGGCCGCCGGAGTGTGGCAATGGCCACGATCATCGTAGTTGCCATTGTAATGCTGGACGTATTGGCGTTCAGTCTGTTCGCCGACAGCGTTATCAAACCGTCTCAGGCCGAGCCGCCATGGCAGGGGGTGGCCAAGAACCTGCTGCTGGCGCTGCTGATCACCCTTATGGTTCTGCGCTATTTCTACCTGCAGTTCCAGTGGCAGCAACAGCAGGAAGCCGAGATGCAGGCACGACTCACGGCCCTTCAGGCGCGGATTCACCCGCATTTCCTGTTCAACAGCATGAACACCATTGCCAGCCTGATCAGCGTTAACCCGGAACGGGCCGAAGACGCCGTGCTGGATCTGTCCGAACTCTTCCGTGCCAGCCTGAGGGCCGAGGACCGGTTGATCCCGCTGTCATCGGAACTGGACCTCTGCCGCCGCTATCTGGCCATAGAACAATTACGACTGGGGGAGCGCCTGGCTCTTGACTGGCAGATCGGTGAGAGGCTGGAACAGCAGGCGATTCCCCCACTGACGCTGCAGCCGCTTATCGAAAATGCCATCTATCATGGCATCCAGCCGCGGCCGGAGGGAGGCACTGTGCGAATTGAAGCCTATCGCAAAGGCTCATCCGTTTACCTGATGGTTCAGAACCCCCGCCCTGCCATAGACCAGCGCACCCACGCCGGCAACCGTATGGCACTGGCCAATATCCAGTCGCGACTGCAGGCACTGTTCGGCGAACCGGCCGTGCTCAAGCACAGCCAGCAGAATGAAATCTATACTGTCACCATGCGCCTGCCCTGGCAGAAGGTGGGCGAGCGCCGAAACCCCGCCAGGAGGTAGACCTGCTTATGCCGGAGACAGACAACCTGAGCGTATTGATTGCCGACGACGAGCCGCTGGCACGGGAGCGAATAGGACGCCTGATAGAGGCGCTGCCCGGCTACCATGTCTGCGGCGAGGCGGCGGACGGCCATGAAGTCCTCACCCGGATCGCGGAACTGGGCCCGGACCTGCTGCTGCTGGATATCCGCATGCCGGGCATGGACGGCATGGAAGCCGCCGAACGCATTGCCCGCCTGGACGCGCCGCCCGCGCTCATTTTCTGCACCGCCTATGATCATTACGCCATGCAGGCATTCGACGTCCACGCCATCGCTTACCTGCTCAAGCCGGTTCGCCGCGAGGCCCTGGCTGATGCGCTGAACCGGGCAGGCCGGATCAACCGGGTGCAATTGCAGAATCTGGGCGAAAGAGATAAATCCGGTGACGAACAGCTTGCCGTCCGCACCCATCGCGGTACCGAACTGATCGACCTCAATGCCATCATCCACTGCCAGGCTGACCACAAATACGTCACTCTCCATCACACCGGTGGCGAGACCGTAACCGATTACACCCTGAAAGAACTGGAACACGCCTATCCCCGGCATTTTCTGAGGATTCATCGTCAGAGCCTGGTCGGCACGCGCTTCATACGCGGGCTGATCCGTCACCGCGATGGCCAGCATGCGGTCGGATTGACCAGCGACCTGGGGCAATTGCCGGTCAGCCGCAGACACACTCCCCAGGTGCGCCAGTGGCTGGAAGAGCACGCCGCCGGGCCCTGACACCATCGATTTCCGGCTCCACAAACGGGCCGACAAAGAGTACCCTTGACAGACATTTTTCAACAAGCGGCAACAGGCAACATGGCAAACCGAACCCTACGTATAGCAACCCGCAGCAGTGCTCTGGCCCTCTGGCAGGCAGAATTCATCAAAGCCGAGCTGGAACGCCTTAACGACGGGATTACCGTTGAACTGGTCAAGATCAAAACCCAGGGCGACAAGATTCTGGACGTTCCACTTGCAAAGATCGGCGGCAAGGCCCTGTTCGTGAAAGAACTGGAAGAAGCCATGCTGGATGGTCGGGCCGACCTGGCCGTTCACTCCATGAAAGATGTGCCCATGGAATTTCCCCCTGGCCTGGGGCTGGTGGCTATCTGTGAGCGGGAAGATCCGACCGACGCTTTCGTCAGCAACGATTTCGACAACGTTGACGCACTGCCCCACGGCGCCGTTGTGGGCACCGCCAGCCTGCGACGGGAAGCGCAGCTTCGGGCCTACCGGCCGGACCTGGAAATTCGCACCCTGCGCGGCAACGTCAATACCCGCCTGGCCAAACTGGATGCCGGTGACTATCACGCCATTGTGCTGGCCAGCTCCGGGCTCAAGCGGCTGGGCTTCCACGACCGCATTCGCTACAGCCTGCCGGATTCAATCTCGCTGCCTGCCGTTGGTCAGGGCGCGCTTGGCATTGAATGCCGGCTGGACGATGACGAGCTGATTACCATGCTCGCAACTCTGGACCACATCGACAGCTCGGACCGGGTAAAGGCTGAGCGAGCCCTGAATCGCCGGCTGGAAGGCGGCTGCCAGGTTCCGATTGCTGCCTATGCGTTGCTCGAAGACGACGACATGCTGTGGTTGCGCGGCCTGGTCGGCGCAGTTGACGGTACCCAGGTATTCCGGGTCGAAGGTCGCGCACACCGCAAGGACGGGGAAGAACTGGGCCGTGAACTGGCAGAGGACCTGCTTGCCATGGGCGCGGACAAAGTACTGGCCGAGATCTATGGTCATACCCCCAGCTGATTCATTGCAGCACCGACGGGTTCTGATCTGTCGGCCCAGGCCCGAGGCAGAGCGGCTGGCAGACGCGTTCAGAAGCGCCGGGGCGAAGGTCCGGGTATTGCCCATGCTGCAACGGGAAGCAATCACCAACGACCCGTCCATTCGCACCCGCATTCTCGAAATTGACCAGTTCAACCACGTTATCGCCGTCAGTCCCTATGCCGCGGGCCTGTTGATCGACTGGCTGGATACCTGGTGGCCGCAAACGCCCAGCGGAATTCTCTGGTATGGGGTTGGCGCAGGTACCGCCGCTGTCCTGGCCGGCTATGGCCTGGATGCCCGCCAGCCAACCGCAGGCCATAACAGTGAAGCACTGCTGGATTTACCCGAGCTGGCGCAGCTGGAACACCAGAAAGTGCTCATCGCGAGAGGCGAGCAGGGCCGTGACCTGCTGCCTGAAATGCTGAAGGCCAGAGGCGCAGGCGTAACGCTGCTGCCGCTCTACCGACGCTTTGCTCCGGAACATGACGGCGCAACCTTACAGCACAGTCTCACGGCCTTTGACCCCGAGGTTGTGGTCACCCTGTCGGGAGAAACATTGAACAATCTCATTTGCCTGAGTAACAATACCGACCATAATCTAGGAAACAGTTTGATAGTGGTCCCGGTTGAGCGGATTGCCGATCAGGCCCACAAGGCCGGTCTGCAACAGACGTGCGTACCCGAAAGCCTTGCCGACCATGACATTGTGGCGGCCGTTGCCCACCGACTGGCCAGCGCTGACGCAAGCCCGGAAATACCAAGTAAGGATGCCCGTGACTGAATCAAAAGCCCGACTGCCCGCCACAATCAGTAACCAATCAACCCGCCAGCGGCTGTGGCCGCTATGGCTACTGGCTGTTGTGGCCCTGCTGGCCGTTATTATTCTGGGTCTCTGGAGTTGGCAGCAGTGGCACAACACCCAGGCCATGCAGCAGTCGATCAACAATCTTCAACAACAAACCGGGCAACTCGAGCGCCAGTATGGCCAAAGCGGAAACCAGTACAGCCAGCGCCTGCAGGCGCTGGAAAACAAGCTTGCCAGCCAGCGCGAACTGATTGCCACCCAGCAGCGCCAGATTGATCATAACGCCCGCGAGCTGCTGGAGGCCGGTAACCGTACCCGCACCGACTGGCTGCTGGCCGAAGCCGAATATCTGCTGCGTATTGCCAATCAGCGCCTGATCATCGAGAAAGACATCCGCGGAGCTCTCGCAGCCCTGCGCTCGGCCGATGAAGTGCTCCATGAGACCGACGACATCGGCGTGTATCCGGTGCGTGAGCAGCTGGCCCGGGAAATCATGAAGCTCAAGGGCCTGACCGATGTGGACCGTACCGGTCTGTATCTGACCCTGGAAGCGGCTATCGAAAGCATCCAGCAACTGACCGAAAGCGCCCTCGCCAGTGACCGCCTGGCAAGCACGCTGGCGCAGTCCGGGGACGATTCCTCAACAGCCACAGCGGCTGACAGCAGATGGTGGATGGATGCCTGGAATCACGCCAGGGAAACCCTTGGCCGGGTTGTTGTGGTCCGGCATATGGATGAACCGGTAAAGCCCATGCTTTCACCGGAGCAGAGCGTCTATCTCCGGCTCAACCTCCAGTTGATGCTGGAGGAGGCCGAGCTGGCGGTTTTGCGGGGTCATCAGGAGATGTACTCCAGCTCACTGGCCAGGGCCAGCCAGGCCATCAACACCTGGTATGACAGTACCAACCCGAAAATCATTGCCCTGTCTGACACGCTCGAAGAACTGGCCAGCCGCAATATTGATCCGGAACTGCCTGATATCAGCGAGTCACTACAGCTATTGAAAAGCCGTCTTGCGGGGCGCCTGAATAACGACGGCAGCCAGTCTGACAGTTCCAGCGGCCCGGATACCACCGCACAGGAAGACGACTCATGATCCGCCTTCTGCTGATCATTCTTGTCGGGCTGGCACTGGGCACCGGCCTGGCTCTGGGCCTGCAATACGATCTTGGCTACATCCGCATCAGCCTGGGCAATATCCTGGTCGAAACCAATTTCTGGGTAGGCCTGGCCCTGCTGATTCTTGCGTTTATGGGTCTTACCGCCGTCATCAACCTGGTGCGCCGTTTGCGCAGCGGATCCGGAGCGGTTGCCGCATGGCTGACGCGGGGCAGTGAAAAAAAGGCCCGGCGCCGCACTACTCAGGGCCTGCTGGCGTTTGCTGAAGGCAACTGGCCACGGGCCCGTAAACTGCTGATTTCCTCCGCCGAGCATGCCGAAACGCCGCTGCTCAACTATCTGGCCGCCGCCCAGGCATCCTTCGAGACCGGCGACCACGACCAGGTGGATAACCTGCTGCGGCAGGCCTATGAGAGCACACCCGGTTCTGACATGGCTGTCGGCATTACCCAGGCTCAGCTTCAGCTGGCCGGCAACCGTGAGGAACAGGCGCTGGCAACACTGCTGCGGCTGCGCAAACAGGCTCCGCACCATCCGTTTGTGCTCAAACTGCTGAAAAACGCCTATGTCAAACTTGAGGACTGGCGCGAGCTTTCACGGCTGCTGCCGGAGATCCGCAAGCGTAACCTGATCGGCGCCGACGAACAGGGCAATCTTGAACGCCTGGTCTGGCAAAACCTGCTGCGGCAGGCGGCAGCCGACTGTCGCCGACAGGTGGACACCCACTCATCCAGTCTTGAGCCACTGACCAGACTCTGGGATGAACTGCCGGGCTTTCTGCGCCGGGACGAGCATACGATTCGTGAATATGCCCGCCTGTTGGCCGAACTGGGTGACGAGGAACAGGCCGAGACCCTGCTTCGCAAGGTGCTGCGCAATCACTGGAGTGATGAGCTGATCAATCTTTATGGCCGGGTCAAAGGCGCCAAGCCGGACGAACAGCTGCTTTTCGCTGAGCAGTGGCTGAAGGACCGACCCAACAATGCCGAATTGCTGCTGGCACTGGGGCGGCTGAGCCTGCGCAATGAGCTCTGGGGCAAGGCCAGAGAATATTTCGTAACCAGCCTTAAACTGCGCCGCAGTCGTGAAACCATGGCTGAACTCAGCCGCCTGAACGCCCATATGGGCGAAGGCGAGAACAGCGTAAAGCTGTTAATGCAGGGACTGGTGAAGGACAGCGGGCTGCCAGATCTGCCGATGCCCAAAGCCTGAGAGATTCAGGCTGGGCCCCGGGGCGCGTACTCGAGAACATCCGAGAAAAATGCCCCCGGCGGCAAACCGGCCTCGACCAGCGCATCCAGAAGGGTGTAGACCATGGTGGGCGACCCGCTGGCGTGAACCTCCACGTTATTCCAGTCCATTCCTGACGCCATCACTGTTCGTACCAGCTGTTCGTGGTGACCGGACCAGTCGTTGTCATCATCATCCCCCACCACAGGGATAAACGTGAACGGGGGCCAATCCTCCTGCCACTGCCGGGCCAGGGACCTGAGGTACATATCCTCATGCCGGCGAACACCCCAGTAAAACCTGACCGGCTGGTCGTAATCCGTTTCCTGAAGATAATTCACCAGACTTTTCACCTGGGCAAAACCGGTACCGGCGGCGATCAGCAAAAGCGGCTTTTCCGGTGCCGCAGCGAGACAGGCCCGACCATGAGGCAGTTCAACAGTCACGTCTTCGCCGGACGTCAGCGCATCAATGACCTTCTGGGCCGAAACCCATTCCGGTGTTGCCTGAATGTGCAGCTCGATCAATTCCGCGGACGGACTGCTGGCGATAGAGAAATAACAGGGATCGGAACCCGGCAGCAGTACCGCGAGATACTGACCGGCATGGAAAGACAGCTCCCGCCGGCGGGGCAGTTGCAGCTCCACCCGGTATACATCGTGGCTGATGGAACGAACGTCGACTACCTTTGCCTGGAATTTGCGGGGCTGGTTGTTTCCGGATGCCATAACGGCCTCTGTCTCCAGTTGCAGGTCACTGAGCCCGACCGTGCGGCACATCATCAGGCGCGCGGTCACGGGTATGGTTTGTTGATTGCGGTTATTCAAGCGGCATCGCCACTTGCCAGGCGTGCCTCACAAAGCTCGCAGATGCCGTTGCGACAGACTGCGGTAAAGCTGAGCCGGCCGAGGCAATGTAGATACGAAACCCAGCGCTGGCCATATCACTCGGGGCGCCGGCCGGAAAGATCAAGGCCCAGCGTATCCCAGAGTTCATCGACCCGCTGTTTCACGTCGTCGGACATGGCAATCGCTGTGCCCCATTCGCGGTCGGTTTCGCCGGGCCACTTGCTGGTGGCGTCCATCCCCATTTTTGAACCAAGGCCTGAAACCGGTGAGGCAAAATCCAGATAGTCGATAGGCGTGTTTTCCACCAGCGTGGTGTCCCGGCTTGGGTCCATACGGGTGGTCATGGCCCAGATCACGTCTTCCCAGTTGCGGGCGTCGACGTCATCGTCCGTCACAATCACGAACTTGGTGTACATGAACTGGCGCAGAAAGGACCATACACCCATCATCACGCGCTTGGCATGGCCCGGGTACTGTTTCTTCATGGTGACCACTGCCATGCGGTAGGAACAGCCCTCCGGGGGCAGGTAGAAATCGACAATTTCCGGAAACTGCTTCTGCAGAATGGGAATGAACACTTCGTTCAGAGCCACCCCGAGAATCGCCGGCTCATCCGGCGGCCGGCCGGTATAGGTACTGTGGTAGACCGGGTCCCGGCGATGGCTGAGCCGTTCAACTGTAAACACCGGAAAATGATCAACTTCATTGTAATAACCGGTATGGTCACCGAAAGGTCCCTCCGGGGCCATGTCGTCCGGATAGATAAAACCTTCCAGCACAATCTCGGCACTGGCGGGCACCTGCAGATCACTCAGCTCGCATTGAACCAGTTCGGTACGACTGCCCCGGAGCAGGCCTGCAAATGCGTATTCAGACAGGGTATCCGGCACCGGCGTAACCGCCCCGAGAATTGTAGCAGGGTCGGCACCCAGTGCCACTGCCACCGGATAGGGCTGGCCCGGATTCTGTTTCTGGAATTCCTGAAAATCGAGCGCGCCGCCGCGATGGCTGAGCCAGCGCATGATCAATCGGTTGCGACCAATCAGTTGCTGGCGATAAATTCCCAGGTTCTGCCGCTCTTTGTGCGGACCACGGGTGATCACCAGCGGCCAGGTCACCAGCGGCCCGGCGTCCCCCGGCCAGCAGTGCTGAACCGGAATCCGGTAAAGATCCACCTGGTCCTTTTCGTAAACCACCTCCTGGCATGGTGCTGACCGAAGCACCTTCGGGCTCATTTTCATGACCTTCCGAAAGATCGGAAATTTTTCGATGGCGTCCTTGAACCCTTTCGGCGGATCCGGCTCCTTCAGAAACGCCAGCAGCCTGCCGATATCCCGCAGCGCAGTGACGTTGTCATGCCCCATTCCCATCGCCACCCGTTTCGGCGTACCGAAAAGGTTGGCAAGCACGGGCATGTCATAACCCTTGGGATTTTCAAACAGCAACGCCGGCCCACCGGCCCGCAGGGTGCGGTCGCAGATTTCGGTCATTTCCAGGTGGGGATCAACTTCCACTGAAATACGCTTCAGCTCTCCCAGCTTTTCAAGCTGGTCCATGAAGTCTCTCAGGTCGTTGTATTTCATCGGTTGCTCCGTTCAGTGCATGGCAGTACTACGGAGATCGGTGATCGCTGGACTGCTTGTTCAGGAGTTTGAACGAGATGGGGGCCTGTTGTCCCGGAAACGCCGTAAACCCATCCCTGGGGGCTTGGTCTTGCCATCCATGGCAAGACACATTCCGGGACAACAGGCCCCCACCTCATTCCTCTGATCACCCGTTAACTTCACTCAAAGCAATCAGGCGCGCGCACAAATTGCGGATGGCGAAGCCGGGGAGAGCGTCCCCGGACCGTGCATTGCCAGGGATGGCAATGCCGAGCCCCCATGGATGGGTTCACGGCGTGTCCGGGGACGCTCTCCCCGACTTCGCCTACTCCCTAAACCCGATGCGCAATGGAGACTTACACGCAAGGCTGAGCCCTAGCGACGCTTCATGGACTGGAAGAATTCGTCGTTGGTCTTGGTTTCCCGGAGCTTGTCCAGCAGAAACTCAATGGACGCGGTGTCATCTTCCATGGAATGCAACAGCTTGCGCAGAATCCAGACGCGCTGGATGTCCGCCTCGCTCATCAGCAGATCTTCGCGGCGCGTGCCGGAGCTGCGAATGTTCAGGGCCGGATAGACACGCTTCTCGGCAATCTTGCGATCCAGATGAATCTCCATGTTGCCGGTGCCCTTGAATTCTTCGTAGATCACTTCGTCCATCTTGGAACCGGTGTTCACCAGGGATGTCGCCAGAATGGTCAGGCTTCCGCCCTCTTCCACATTGCGGGCGGCACCGAAGAAGCGCTTGGGCTTCTCAAGGGCGTGGGCGTCCACACCACCGGTCAGAACCTTGCCGGATGACGGGATCACAGTGTTGTAGGCACGGGCCAGACGGGTAATGGAATCCAGCAGGATCACCACGTCTTTCTTGTGCTCGACCAGCCGCTTCGCCTTCTCGATGACCATCTCCGCTACCTGAACGTGACGGGCCGGTGGCTCATCAAAGGTGGAGGCTATGACTTCACCACGCACGGTGCGCTGCATCTCGGTGACTTCTTCCGGGCGCTCGTCAATCAGCAGCACCATCACATGGCACTCCGGATTGTTGCGGGTGATCGACTGGGCGATACTCTGCATCAGCAGCGTTTTACCGGCCTTGGGGGGCGATACAATCAGACCACGCTGGCCCTTGCCAATCGGCGATACCAGGTCAAGCACACGGGAAGACAGATCCTCGGTGCTGCCATTACCGGCCTCGAGCATCAGTCGCTCGTCCGGGAACAGGGGCGTCAGGTTCTCAAACAGGATCTTGTTTCTTGCGTTATCCGGCTTGTCGAAGTTGATCTCGCTGACTTTCAGCAGCGCAAAATAACGCTCGCCGTCTTTCGGCGGCCGGATCTTGCCCGCGACGGTGTCGCCAGTGCGAAGATTGAAACGGCGGATCTGGCTCGGAGAGACGTAGATGTCGTCCGGTCCGGCGAGGTAAGACGCATCTGCGGAACGCAGAAAGCCGAAGCCGTCCTGCAGAATTTCCAGTACGCCGTCACCGTATATGTCTTCGCCACTTTTGGCATGCTTCTTCAGGATGGTGAAGATCACATCCTGCTTGCGCGAACGAGCCAGGTTATCAAGGCCCATCTCTTGCGCAATTTCGAGCAATTCGGGCATGGAATTCTGCTTGAGTTCAGTAAGATTCATAGGTTATTAGATTGTCAGGAATGGAAGTAAGCGATAGTTGTTATGACAGGAAGCCCGCGACCATAATGATCGGGTACACGTTTGATCTAGGTGCTGGCCAAATGGAGCAACCGGTGAAGAACAGAATCCGGAAAAGTGCTGGAGCCAGAGACAGGAAGAACAACCGTTCGCCGGGCAGCACTGATCATCGGCCACCTTGAGTACCAATGTCAAGCGCGGCCGTGCATTTTTGATCCGGTTTCCACTTCTGGAGTCTGGATACCGGATCTGCTACCCGATCCCGTCCCTCTGCTGGCCTACTGCCCTTCCATTCACCGGCGCCGATGCGGATACTAGCGGAACGATTTTTTCCGACTTCGGTCCAGACTTTTGAGAACACCCGGGAGAGCCTCATGACCAGCGAAATCACCAGTGAGCTGAAAGCTTTGAATATTGCCCTGTTAACAGTATCTGACACCCGCGGGCCGGCGGAAGATTCGTCAGGGCAGTTCCTGGAAAACAGTATCATCGAAGCGGGCCACCGGCTGGTTTGCCGCCGCATTCTGCCGGACGATGTCTATCTGGTGCGGGCACTCATGTCGGCCTGGATTGCAGACCCGGAGGTGAACGTGGCGATCATCACCGGTGGTACCGGCTTCACTGAGCGCGACAGCACACCGGAAGCCGTTGTGCCATTGCTGGACAAGGCCATCGAGGGATTTGGCGAAGAATTCCGCCGCCTGTCCGCCAGCGAAATCGGTTCATCCACCATTCAGTCGCGGGCGTTCGGGGGGCTGGCCAATCACACCGTCATTTTCTGTCTCCCCGGCTCGACCGGTGCCTGCCGTACCGCCTGGAACGGTATTCTCAGCAGCCAGCTGGACAGCCGCCATGCGCCCTGTAATTTTTCCGGAATAGCCCTGCGCAAACCCGACCTGCCTATCGCCCGGATGAACGACGTCATTGGCGACCGTTCGGAGCGATAATCCATGGTAAATTCAGATCTGATTCCCGTTGACGATGCGATCAACCGCCTGGTCGGACAGGCCCGGCCGGTTTCAGACACAGAAAAGGTCGCGCTGACAGCCAGCCTGGACCGGGTACTGGCGGTCGACTATATGGTTCCGGCGGATGTCCCACCGGCGGACAACAGCGCAGTCGATGGCTATGCCGTCCGCGCCGGGGATCTCGTCAGCGGGACGGTGCTGCCGGTTTCCGGTCGGGTCGCCGCTGGCCAGACCCCCGGCTCCCTTGAGCCAGGCACGGCCATTCGAATTTTTACCGGCGCGGAAATCCCCGCAGGTGCGGACTCGGTAGTCATGCAGGAGTTTGTCACCCTGACCGATAACGGTATTGCTATCGACGCACCTGTCACCAGGGGTCAGAATATCCGGCGTCAGGGTCAGGATCTGGCCCGGGGCGAGCTGGCGCTGGCGAAAGGCACCAGGGTCCGGGCCCAGGAGATGGGACTGCTGGGGTCCATGGGCGTTACCGAGCTTGAAGTATTGGTCAGACTGAAGGTCGCCATTATCACCACTGGTGATGAACTGGTGGACCCCGGAAAGCCATTGGGGCCCGGACAGATATACAACAGCAATCGGTTCACCTTGCTGGGTCTGCTGGCAAAAGCGGGCTGCGAGGTGATGCTGTGCGAGAACCTGGAAGACACCCGCGAAGCGACCCGTCAGACCCTTGAACGGGCAGCGACCGGCGCTGACTTCATCATCACCACCGGCGGCGTGTCAGTCGGCGAGGAAGACCATATCCGCACGGTGTTGGAGGAATCCGGCCAACTGTCGCTTTGGCGCCTTGCCAGCAAGCCCGGGAAACCCCTGGCGTTTGGCACCATGGGCGACACACCGGTTCTGGGCCTGCCCGGCAATCCGGCCGCGGTACTGGTCGCTTTTCTGGTCATCGGAATGCCGTATATCCGCGCCTGTCAGGGCCGGACAGGCACGACCGGAGCTGGCGAACGGGTGCCGGCGGGGTTTTCGACGCACAAGCCCTCGGTCCGGCGTGAGTTTCTTCGCGCCCGCAGGGAAATGAGCGCGGAGGGTCCGGTAATCAACGCTTTCCCCAACCAGAACTCGGGGATACTGAGCTCTGCGTGCTGGGCCGACGGGCTGGCCGTGGTGCCGGAAAACGGGACCATAAGCGCGGGCGATCCGGTCACTTATTATTCATTTGCGGAGCTTCTGGAATAACCATGGCGAGCGACAATATCATTACAGTCAAATTTTTCGCCCGCCTGCGGGAGGAACTGGAAACGGCTTCCCTGGATGTCGAAGCGCAGCCGGGTCTGACCGCTGGCGGCCTGTTGCGGACTCTGGCCGGGAAGGGTGGCCAATGGGCACAACTGGACAGCGCCCAACCGGTGATGATTGCGGTCAATCAGGTGATGACGAAGCCGGAGAAGGAGCTGCAGCCCGGCGATGAAGTGGCCTTTTTCCCGCCGGTAACAGGGGGCTGATGTGATTAGTATCCAGCAAGAGGATTTTGATCCTGCCCGGGAATACCGTGCGCTCCGTGATAGCGGCAGCGGCATCGGGGCGATTGCAACTTTTACCGGCCTGGTGCGCGACAGTGGCGACCTGGAGGGTGTGACCGGACTGTTTCTTGAGCACTATCCGGGAATGACCGAGCAGGTTATCCAGGCGCTGCTGAACCAGGCTTCCGAGCGCTGGGATGTGCGGGCAGCCCGGGTCATTCACCGCATAGGGCAATTGTCCCTGGGGGAGCATATTGTGTTTGTGGGAGTCTGCAGTGCTCACCGCGGGGATGCATTTGCCGCCTGTGAATTCATTATGGACGCCCTGAAAACGTCAGCGCCGTTCTGGAAGAAGGAGATTACCGGCGACAGTGAGCACTGGGTCGAGCAGAAGGCTGCTGATCTGGACCGGTCTCAGGGTTGGGAGTAGCCATCCGAAAACGCTTTGCTAGACGGCAAGCAATGCCATCCCCCCTTCCGAAAATGTGCGGAGCCATGGATGGCGGAGCCCAAGCGTACAGGGAAGTATTCAAAGCGTTTTTCGGAAGGGGGGATGGCATTGCTTGCCTGATGTAGAGTTCCTTCGAAGTCTTTCGAACTTTCATGGCAATAATAAACCGCCCATGAGGCCGGGCTCAGGGGCGGCTTTGGCCACGGCCAGCAATCAGAGATTGCTGTCGAGGAAGGCGGCCAGTTGTGATTTGGACAGCGCGCCCACCTTGGTCGCGTCCACATTGCCGTTTTTGAACAGCATCAGCGTGGGGATACCGCGGATATTGAACTTGGGCGGGGTCTGCTCGTTCTCGTCGATGTTGAGTTTGCAGACTTTCAGTTTGCCTTCGTACTCGTCAGCCATTTCTTCAAGAACCGGCGCGATCATTTTACAGGGGCCGCACCATTCAGCCCAGTAGTCCACCAGTACCGGTACGTCTGACTGCAGTACGTCCTGCTCGAAGGATGCGTCGGTTACGTTTACGATATTTCCACTCATTTTAGCTTCCCAGTTTGTGCGCCGACAGGCCGATAACGACCGCTCGCCAGCATTATTGACTCAATTTTCTGACCGGCATTGCCACTGACACGCCGTGATTGAACTCTCACTCTTACCCGTTACTTTACGCGATTGATCCGGTAAATGTGAAGCTAATCAAGGCTGACCTTACTCTCGGATTTCTCTGAGGCCCGGCCGCTTCGGTCATTGCGTTACAGATAATTTGGCTTATAGTTACGGCTAAATTACGCGGCACAAGGAATTCAAGACCAGTGGCAGCCCTATCTTCCGCCGCCCACAAAACTTCCTCTACTGCGCCCGGTTCTTCACCCGAGCTGCTTGCAGCCATCGACATGGGCTCCAACAGTTTTCACATGGTCGTTGCCCGCCTGGTTCATGGTGAAATCCGTACCCTGGAAAAAATGGGTGAAAAGGTTCAGCTGGGCGCCGGCCTGGACAGTCAAAACTGCCTGACTGAAGAGGCCATGCAGCGTGGCCTGGCCTGCCTCGGCCGGTTTGCCCAGCGCCTCTCCGGCATGCCCCTTGAGGCCGTACAGATTGTTGGCACCAATGCGCTCCGGGTTGCCCGCAACGCCAGGCAGTTCATGGCCAGGGCGGAAAGGGTTCTGGGCTACCCGGTGGAAATCATTGCCGGCCGCGAAGAAGCACGCCTGATCTATCTGGGTGTTTCCCACACTCTTTCTGACGACAGCGGCCGCCGTCTGGTGGTGGACATCGGCGGCGGCAGCACCGAATTCATTATCGGTGAGCGCTTTGAACCTCAGGATATGGAGAGCCTGCACATGGGCTGCGTATCCTTTCGCAACCATTACTTTCCCGATGGCAGGATCACCCGCAAACAGATGGTTAACGCCATTACCCATGCCGAACAGGAACTGCTGAACATTCGTCAGCATTTCCGCAAACGCGGCTGGCAAAGTGCGGTTGGCTCTTCCGGTTCGATCAAGGCCATAGCCGGCGCCCTTTCCAGCCTCAAGCTCACGGACGGCACCATTACCATGGATGCCATGAGCAGGTTGCAGAAGCAACTGGTCAGCATGGGCAAAGTCGACAAGTTGGGTGATCTGGGAATCAGGCAGGATCGCCAGAGTATTTTCCCGGCAGGCTTTGCGATTCTCAAAGGCGCCTTCAATTCGCTACAGATTTCTGACATGACCTTTGCCGACGGCGCCCTGCGGGAGGGTCTGCTTTACGACATTGCCGGGCGGATTCAGCATGAAGACGTCCGCGAGCGCACAATACAGGCGCTTCAGGAGCGTTACCGTGTCGACCAGAAACATGGCAGTGCCGTGGAGCAAACGGCCATAGCCGCCTGGAACCAGGTCGCTGACGCCTGGAATATCAATACCCACGGTGACGAGGATGTGTTGCGATGGGGCTGCCGCCTGCACGAGATTGGCCTTACCATCTCCCACAGCCAGTACCACAAGCATGGCGCCTACCTGCTCAACTATTCCGATCTTCCCGGTTTCAGCCAGCAGTTCCAGCGCGAACTGGCAACCCTTGTGCGCGGGCACCGGCGCAAATTCTCCTCGGCCGTTTTTGAGGGTGTGGAGTCAGGCGATCTGCCACGTTTGCGCTATCTGTGCATTCTGGTCAGGCTTGCGGTGCTGTTGCAGCACCCGCGAAATCATGAGGTCCCGCCGGACTTTTCCCTGTCAGCGACCGACAACAGCCTGACAATCACCTTTCCCAGAGGCTGGCTGGATGATCGCCCCCTGACCATGGCGGATCTGGAAAACGAGAGGGAATACCTGGCAAAACAGGATTTCGAACTGAATGTAGTCGCCTGAGGCAACAGTCAGCGTTCAGGCCTGGGCGCCAGACTCTGATTCCAGATTCTCCAGCGTCTCGCTGATTTCCAGCCACTGAGCCTCTACCTCAGCCAGCCGGTTCCTGGCATTACCCTGCTCCGCGAGCCTGGCTTGCAGTCGGTCACGGCCCTGATCGCTGTATAGCTCCGGATCTGACAGCTCTTTTTCCAGGGTCACCAGCCGGGACTGGAGCTGGTCCATTTCTTTCTCGAGCGAGTCCAGCTGTTTGCGATAGGGACTTATCTTCTGCCGCAGGGCGGCTTCCGCGCGTTTGCGGGCCTTGCGATCATCGGCGTTTTCACCGGCCCCCACCGCTGGCCCGGACGCAATAGAGGACTCGCCGGTCACCCGTTTCGGCGCTTCGGTGTCATCTTTCCGGCGGTCTGCCAGCCAACGCTCATAGTCTTCCAGGTCACCCTCATACTCAACAATGTGCCCGTCATTTACCAGCCAGAACTCATCAACCGTGTTGCGTAACAGGTGCCGGTCGTGAGAGACCACGACAATCGCACCGTCGAAATTCTGCAGCGCCATGGTCAACGCCTGGCGCATTTCCAGATCCAGGTGGTTGGTAGGCTCGTCCAGCAGCAACAGATTGGGTTTCTGCCAGGCAATGACCGCCAGCGCCACTCTTGCCTTCTCGCCGCCGGAGAAGGAACGGATCGGGCTCAGGGCGCCATCGCCGTGAAAATCGAAGCCGCCGAGAAAGTTGCGGATTTTCTGCTCCGAGGCCTTTGGTGTAAGTCGCTGCAGATGCAGAAAAGGACTGGCATTCAGATCCAGGGATTCCAGCTGATGCTGGGCGAAGTAACCAATGGCCAGGTGCTCACCACAGGTGCGCTCGCCAGCCATCAGTGTGTCCTTTCCTCTGAGCGCATCCATCAGGGTCGATTTACCCGCTCCATTAGGGCCCAGAAGACCAATCCGGCTGCCGGGCAGCAGCGTCAGGTTGACCGGGTTCAGGATGGTGGTATCGCCGTGACCCGCCCGACCGTTGCGTATCGACAGCAAAGGGTTGGATACCTTGTCAGCCACCGGAAACTCAAAACTGAAAGGCGAATCGATATGGGCCGGCGCAATGCGCTCCATGCGTTCAAGGGCCTTGATCCTGCTCTGGGCCTGGCGGGCCTTGGTGGCCTGATAACGGAAACGGTCGACGAAGCGCTGGATTTCAGCCGCGCGCGCCTGCTGCTTCTCAAACATAGCCTGCTGCTGGGCCATGCGTTCGGCTCTCTGCTTTTCGAACGCCGAATAGTTACCGGCATAGAGCATCAGGTTACGCTGCTCGAAATGCACCACGTGGGACGCCACCTGATCCATAAAATCCCGGTCATGGGAGATAAAAAGCAGGGTGCCAGGGTAGCGACGCAACCAGTTTTCAAGCCACAGACAGGCATCCAGGTCCAGGTGGTTGGTGGGCTCGTCCAGAAGCAGAAGATCGGAGGGCCGCATCAGCGCCTGGGCAAGATTCAGACGTATCCGCCAGCCCCCGGAAAACGCCGAAACCGGTCGGTCGGCATCGCTATCGGTAAAACCCAGACCCCGTATCAGGGCTTCCGCTCGCCGGGCAGCTGACCAGGCTTCATGCACATCGAGCTCACCGTGAATGCGCGCAATCTCGTGGTCATCAGCCCTGGATTCAGCTTTTGCCAGCTCGGCCTCAAGCCGGCGCAGATCAAGATCACCATCCAGCACGAAATCCCGGGCGCTGCGGCTGGAAGCTTTCACTTCCTGCGCCATATGGGCAATGCGGCAGCCGCCGGGCAGGGATACACTTCCCTGTTCCGGAGCAAGGCGGCCCAGCAACAACTGAAACAGGCTGGTTTTCCCTGCCCCATTGGCGCCGACTATGGCCACGCGCTGGCCAGGCTGGATGGTAAGGTTGACAGATTCTAGCAACCAGACACCACCCCGTTGTAAACTGAGATCGGATATCGTTAGCATGGCGTAATGATATCAGGGAATCGATTCGTTGGGATCGCTTGCCCGGAAGTAAAAAAGTGCAACCCAGACCGCCCGGACATTCATAGGTGAGAGCGTGTCCAGTGAAATAAGTGTACCAGTGGACCTCTGCCTTGACGGGCCTTTGTGGCAGTTTGCCGGGCAACTGTGGTCTCGCCCGGCCGCGCAGGAAGCCGCCCTATCGTTGCAGCAGCGGGGCTGGAGCGTAACAGATATTCTCTGCGCTCTGTGGCTGGCGTCACAGGGTCGACGATTTACCGGCTATGGCAACGGGCAGGTAACGCTATGGCGAACCCGGGTGACCGAGGCCTTGAGAAATGCCCGTAAAACCATCAGTAAGGGTAATGCGGCAACCGATAAGGCCCGGGGCTGCATCGCCCATAGCGAACTGGAGGCGGAAAAAGTCGAACTTGCTCTGGCCCACAGTGCCCTGACCCGACACTCTGCTCCCGGGGGGCCCGCCGCTCAGCGGAACGCCGCGCCCCACCAGAGCTATGGGACCACAGTAAAAACATTCGCGCTGGAGAATCTTCAGGCGGCCGCACCGGAGAAGGCCATGGACAACGAAACCGGCAGACTGCTGGAATGCCTGATCGGAGAATTACAGTGTCTCCCGGAAGAAGCGAGCCAGTCATGCTGATGAAATGGCTGACCCGGCTGGCCTTCCCGGCGCTGGGTTTACTGGTCGCGCTGATCTTTTTCGGCCTGAATGACCCGGCAACTGCCCCATCAAAGGGTGACAGCGCTGCAGCGCCCGAGGAAATCCCCGCGTTCGAAGGCCTGGTGCCTTCACCCATCCCTACCGAAGGGCCGGAAATCGTGTTCAAGTGGCAGGACACCCATGGCAGTTGGCATTATGCCGATTCGCCCCCTGAAACCGGGCGCTGGAACGCCCTGGCCATCGAACGGGCGGACAAGGCAACCCGGACAGATCCCGGTGCCGACCCGGCAAATGACTGGCAATCACCGTACAACGCGCCCTTTTCCCTGGGTGCCGACCCGGCAAACAATGGCAGTTGATGTCCGGAACAGATTCAGCGACATCCAGGCTCAATCATCATCAAACTCAATCGCAACATAGGAAGAAGCAATGAAAAAGAACATTATCGCATTAACCGTAGCAGGCGCGCTGGCAGGTGGTTCACTGTCGCTGGCGGCAGCGGAGAACCCGGATATTGAAACCATGGACCAGAAGGTCAGCTACGGCGTGGGACTGATCATGGGAGAGAGAATGATCAACGATGTGCCGGACCTGCAGATGGAGCAGTTTCTGCAAGGTTTCCGGCACGGTCACGCCGGCGACGAAGACCAGAAGCGGATGTCCCGCGAAGAAGTCCAGCGGGCCATGATGGAATACCAGGCCCAGATGCAGGAGCAGGCAGGCGCGCAACAGCAGGAACTGGCCCAGAAGAACCTCGAGGCTGGCCAGCAATTCCTGGCTGAAAACGCTGAACGGGAGGGTGTGCAAACCACCGAATCCGGGCTTCAATACGAAATCATTGAAGAAGGTGATGGCGATACACCGTCCGCCGAGGACCGGGTCAGGGTTCACTACACCGGCGAGCTGATTTCAGGACAGGTGTTTGACAGCTCCCGCGAGCGCGGGGAACCGGTTACATTCGGGCTGAACCAGGTCATTCCGGGCTGGACCGAGGGTTTACAGCTGATGCCGGAAGGCAGTCGTGCCAAGCTCTACATTCCTGCCGACCTGGCTTACGGACCCGGCGGCAACCAGCGTATCGGACCCAACGAAACGCTGGTATTTGACGTGGAACTGCTGAAGATCAATCCCGGGTCGTAAAGCCCGGACTGCACTCCGGTCCCCGGCTGCCAGACGGTTGCCGGGGACCAGATTCACGCTGAGGACATGACCTTTCCAGCATGGACATTGTGCAGGTGCTCGATCAGAAAGTCTTCCATTTCGAAGCGGCTTTCCAGCGTTTCGCCAAGTGCCGACAAGCGCTGAAACAGATCCCGTGCTTTCTCTTCGGTCATCGACGGGTCGCTGAGCTGATCGTTGAAATCCAGCGCGATTTCCGTGGTCCTCTGGATGCGAGGGTACACTTTGGCCGCCAACTCAAGCCCACCGTCGTTGAATTCGCGGGCTTCCTGGGTTAACTGCTCGTATATTTCGAAATGCCCGGCCGATACGTAATCCACCAGCACCTCACACAACCGGATAAATTTCTGTCTCAGCGCCTCTGTCTGGGCAAAATCCCGGGCGCCTGAAAGATCGCAGTAGTGAACAAGCAACTCCTGTCTTTCCCTTAGCCAACGATCAATTAACTCATTTACTCCACCCCACCGCTCGCTGGCATTCTGGCAATTCTCCAACATGACACGCTCTCCAATCACCGTTTCTGATTATGATTTTTTATTATTCAGCCGAACTTCAAGTTACCCCAAGGCCATGATCCGCCGCAACCGTTTCATCCACTGATCCAGCCTGAGCGTTTTGGCGTGCGGAACATCAGCACCAGGCCAACAATGATCACCATAACAAAAAACACCGAGGTCCAGCCCGGTATACTCAGACCCAGGAATTGCCAGCTCACTACCGCGCAATCACCGGTTCCCCTTAAAGCCGTGGTCAATACTTCCATCCACGGCAGCGCCTCCAGCATATATTCCACAGAGGGGCCACAGGCGGGCACCTGGTCCGCCGGCAGGCTCTGCAGCCACAACTGCCGCCCCGCCACCGCCAGGCCGGCGCCGGAACCGACCACCATCAGAAAACCGTAAATCCGCGTGCCGACATCGCCCGGCCCATGGAGTGCAGCCAGCAGACTGACCAGTCCTGCCGCCATAAAACCAAAGCGCTGGAGCCAGCACAGCGGGCAGGGTTCAAGACCCATGACGTATTGCATATAGAAGGCAACGCCCAACAGGCCTGCACACAGCACAAAAACCAGGAAAAATACCAGTCTGGAACTCAAGGGACCCCCTCAGGTCGGGATACAGGCTGCAAGCGAGCGTTGAGCCTGCTATTCTCAGTTTAACTGTAATTGGCGACGGCTGAACTACTTAACCGCAAACCCGAACGAACTTCAAGCCTATGATTTCCGACCTGAAACGATTTTTGCTAATTCTTGCCCTGGTGATGCCACTGGCCCAGTTTGGCTTTGCCCAGGAAGCAGCCAGCGAAGAAGCCCAGGCAGAACAACAGGACGAAACAGAAGAAGCCGGGGTGACCGATTACGTACCCATGGATCCAGCTTTTGTCACCCACATCGGCGAACCCGGTCCGACTCTGGTTTATCTGAAGGCGGCGGTCACGCTCAGAACTTCCAGAGCCAGTACGCGCGAAGCGCTGGAAGCCCATATGCCGAGGCTCCGCCATGAACTGGTGATGCTTTTCGGGGAGCAGACAGACGTCAAGGCACTGGCGGGTAACGCCGGTCAGAGTGATCTGAGAGCTGCCGCCAAGCAGAGAATCAATCAGGTGCTGGAAGAACAGCAGACCGGCGAGGAGATTGCCGATGTGCTGTTTACCGAATTCGTCGTGCAACGTTGAGCCAGTGCCGTGTTGAAGCGTCTCTGGCGATCCGGTCCGCTCAGCTTCTGAGATACTGCTCAAGGAACTCGGAAAAGGGCTGACAATCCGCTTGCTCCATAGCCGCCTGCTCAGTCGTGGACTCCGAGCTCATGCGTTCAAAATCCGCAAGAACCTGATCCGAAAGGCCCTCAGCCTGTAACCTCTCCTGGTGCTGGCGAGCCATTTCCAGACCCCATTCCCGATGCCCTGCGCCCCGGGCTCGCATATCGGCGAGCACTTTTGCCGAGGGCACCTGCAGTGGGTCAGCCAGTTTCCCGCGCTGGGCCTTGAGGGCCTGGCGATAGGCGTCCCCGCCAGTGAGAGCATCAAGCTGCTCTGCCAGTGGTTCAAGGCCATCCATAAGAGCGCTGCCGGCTGCGCCGGCGCTGACCCGCTCGCCTGACTGACAGAGCGTCAGTTGCGGGTCCCGCCCCCGCGCCACTACGTCCTGATAGTTGTCGTCCAGGCGATCGCACTCGGAATCATCAATGCGCGGGCTTTCGGTCAACAGGCAGTCCAGCAGGAACAGGTCCAGAAAATCAATCTGGTTCCGGTTCACACCAATGGGCGAGAAAGGATCAAGGTCCAGGCAGCGAACCTCGATGTATTCCACGCCACGGCTTTCCAGTGCCTGGATAGGTTTTTCTTCCCGTTCGGTGGTGCGCTTGGGACGCACCGCACTGTAATACTCGTTTTCGATCTGCAGCACGCTGGTATTGATCTGTATGAACTGATCACCACGGCGGGTACCGATAGCTTCGTATTCGGGCCAGGGAGTATGAATCGCCCGCGCCAGAGTCCGGGTGTAGGTCTCGAGCTCGTTGAAGCAGATATTCACCGACGACTGGGCATTGTTGTGGTAACCAAGATCGCCCATGCGCAGGGATGTCGCGTCCGGGCCATACCAGGTGTCGTCGCTGAAACGGCTCAGGTCGTGATTGACGCCTTTGACAAAACTGGCATCCAGCGCCGGGGAGGCGCCAAACAACAGCATCAGCAGCCAGCTGCGGCGACGGAAATTACGGATCAGCCAGAAATACTGGTCCGACTTGAAATCTTTCAGGCTCTGTTGACTTCCCAGCCGCTCATGCCAGAGCTTCCAGAACTCCTCCGGCAGTGACAGGTTGTAGTGGGCACCGGCGATACTCTGCATCATCCGGCCGTAGCGCACCGCCAGGCCCTGCCGGTAAACATGCTTCAGGTAGCCAATATTGGATGTGCCATATTCGGCAATGGGGATGCTGGCATCACCGTCAAGCTCGCAGGGCATGCTGGCAGACCAGAACAGTTCCTCGCCCAGGTTCATCTGCACGAAGCGGTGAATATCCCGGAGCGACGCCAGCATCTCGGTGGTGGTGTCGCACACCGGGGTGATCAGTTCCAGCAGGGACTCGGAATAGTCCGTGGTGATCCGCGGGTGGGTCAACGCAGAGCCAAGTGCTTGCGGATGCGGTGTCTGGGCAATAAACCCGTTCCGGTCGACTCTCAGTCCTTCCTTCTCTACACCCTTCCTGAACCCGGTCCACTCACTGGCCGAGAACTGGCGAAACAGATGATGGCGGGATTGCCCCATGAATCACTCCTGCGTCGATAAAGCCGGTCGGAACGGCTTTATCAGTCTGATGTTTGGAAACGGCCGCTAGCGGCCATCCTTGCGGGCTGACGCCAGTGCCTGTGCCAGAGCACCCGCCATCGCGCCCTTCTGGTCAGCCTTTGCGCCGGCTTTCTGGCCGCCCTTGTGACCCGTCCCGGAGGATTTATCCGCTGACTCACGCCGCTGGTTATTCGCTGCAGGGCGCTTTCCGGACTTCTCGCCCGGCTGGTCATCCATACGCATGGAAAGGGCAATCCGCTTTCTGGGGATGTCCACCTCCATAACCTTGACCTTCACGATATCACCGGCTTTGACCACCTCGCGAGGGTCTTTTATAAAGCTATTCGAAAGCGCAGAGATATGCACAAGACCATCCTGGTGAACGCCAACATCCACAAACGCTCCGAAGTTGGTGACGTTGGTGACAGAGCCTTCAAGCACCATCCCGGGCTTCAGATCGCCAAGTGTCTCGACACCCTCTTCGAAGCTGGCAGAGCGAAATTCCGGCCGCGGATCACGCCCCGGCTTTTCAAGCTCGGAAAGGATGTCCCTGATGGTGGGCAAACCGAACTTTTCGGTGACGAAATCCTGCGGGTTCAGCGCGCGGAGAAAGGCCACGTCGCCAACAAGGCCTTCCACTTTACGGTTGTTGCTGGCGGCAATCGCTTCCACCACACCATAGGCTTCCGGGTGCACCGAGGACCGGTCCAGCGGGTTATCGCTGCTGGCAATTCTCAGAAAACCGGCCGCCTGCTCGAAGGTGCGCTCACCAAGGCGGGCCACCTTCAGTAACTGCCTGCGGTTGTGGAACATGCCGTGCTGGCTTCGAAAATCCACAATGTTTGATGCAATGGTCGGGCTCAACCCGGCTACACGGGACAACAGCGGCACTGACGCCGTATTGAGGTCCACTCCTACCCCGTTTACACAATCTTCGACCACGGCGTCGAGGCTGCGGGATAACCGGACCTGTGAAACGTCGTGCTGATACTGGCCGACGCCAATAGACTTGGGCTCGATCTTGACCATTTCCGCCAGCGGGTCCTGCAAACGCCGGGCAATGGAGACGGCGCCTCTTATGGTCACATCCAGGTCCGGCAGCTCGCGGGAGGCAAATTCAGAGGCCGAATAGATGGATGCGCCGGATTCACTCACCACAATACGGGCCAGTTTCAGATCCGGATAACGCCGGCACAGGTCAGCTACCAGTTTTTCCGTCTCGCGGGAGGCGGTGCCGTTGCCAATGGCGACCAGCTCAATGGTGTATTCACGACACCATTTCGCCAGTTGTTCAATAGCCTGATCCCACTGGTTTCGGGGGGCATGGGGAAAGATACTGCCATGACCCGCGACCTGGCCGGTGCTGTCGATAATCGCCACCTTGACGCCGGTACGGAGCCCCGGGTCGAGGCCGATGGTTGCTCTTGGCCCAGCCGGCGCCAGCAACAACAGATCTTTCAGGTTGGCCGCGAACACGTTGATTGCTTCGGTTTCGGCGGCTTCTCGCACCTGAGCCATCAGGTCGGTCTCGATCTGGGTTGAGAGCTTCACCCGCCAGGTCCAGCGCACCACTTCTGACAGCCAGCGATCGGCAGCACGACCCTGGTCACGAATATTCCAGCGGGCGGCGATTCTGTGCTCTGCCGGATGGGGCTGGCGCCGGTCGTCATCGGAATCACCCACCGTCAGCGTGTAACTCAGGACGCCTTCATTGCGACCGCGCAGAATGGCCAGTGCCCGGTGCGACGGCACTTTTTTCAGCGGTTCAACATGGTCAAAATAATCACGGAACTTGGCTCCCCCCGTTTCCTGCTCTTCAACCACAGTCACCTTGAGCTGAGCCTGCTGCCAGATAAAGCTCCGTAATTCCCCCAGCAGTTCCGCATCCTCGGCAAAACGCTCCATCAGGATGGCGCGAGCACCTTCAAGCGCGGCTCTGGTGTCGGCAATACCGGCGTCTTCGTTAAGGTAACCCCGGGCGGTCTGCTCCGGGTCCTGGGTGGGGTCGTCGTAGAGCGTATCGGCCAGAGGTTCAAGGCCTGCTTCCCGGGCAATCTGGGCCTTGGTCCGGCGCCTGGGCTTGTAGGGGAGGTAGAGGTCTTCCAGCCGGTTTTTGGTATCGGCCTCATTGATGCTGGAGCGCAGCTCATCGGTCAGCTTGCCCTGCTCCTCAATGCTGTTAAGGATGGTCGACCGGCGGGCTTCCAGATCACGAAGGTAACGCAGCCGGTCTTCCAGGTTTCGCAGCTGGCTGTCGTCCAGTGAACCTGTCACTTCTTTGCGGTAGCGAGCGATAAACGGCACCGTTGCGCCTTCATCCAGCATTCCCACAGTTGCGGTAACCTGCTCTTCATTAACCTCCAGTTCGTCGGCAATACGCCTGGTAATGCTGTTCATACCACCCCTTTCGATGCGTTTATTCAGAGCGCAAAGGTACAGCGGCTTATAGCTGCAGGCAAGCGGCCTGGTTCCGGTTGTCAAGGAATTCCACCAGCGCCTCCCAGGGCATCGGGCGGGCATAATAAAAACCCTGGATCTCATCACATTGCTGCTGGCGCAGAAACTCGAGCTGGCCTTCGGTTTCCACTCCTTCCGCGACCACACTGATCTGCAGGCTGTGGGCGAGGCTGATAATGGCGCGAATAATGTGCTCGGCGTCTGCTGAGTGCCCCAGGCCGTGGACAAAGGATTTATCAATCTTCACCTGCGAAATGGGCAGATGCTGCAGATTGCTGAGGGAGGAGAACCCGGTACCGAAATCATCCAGTGCGAAGCTGATACCCAGCTGGTTCAGTTCCTGCAAACACAGCTGGGCATATTCCGGATCGTGCATCATGGCACTTTCGGTCAGTTCCAGCTCCAGCAGACTGGTGTCGATATTGGCATTGAAGATGATGCGAAAAATGGTCTCGGTCATCTTGCGGTCGTGGAACTGCCGGAAAGAAAGATTCACCGCAAACACCAGTTGCGGGTATCCCAGCTCACGGGATTCCTGCAATCGCTTACAGGCCTGTTCAATTACCCAGTAACCCATAGGGACGATCAGACCGCTGCGTTCCGCCACCGGGATGAATTCGTCCGGGCCTACCAGCCCACGCTCCGGATGCTTCCAGCGCAACAGGCACTCAACTCCCCGTACCTCCTCAGTGGCCAGATCAATCCGGGGCTGATAGAAGACTTCCAGCTCATTGCCCCTGAGCGCATTACGCAGGTCGGCCTCCAGGCGCAACTGATGACCGGCGGTAATGTGGAGTTCCCGGTCGTAATAGCGGTAGCTGGTGCCGGGGTCCCGCTTGGCTTCAAACATGGCATGATTTGCCCGGCGAAGAAGATTCTCCGGGCTGTCCCCTGCCTCAGGATAAGTGGCAACACCCAGGCTGGCACTGACCACAATGGCCCGGCCGTCGAGTTGCACAGGTTCGCCAAGCGCCGCGACAATCTTGCGTACTATCTGCGCCAGATTGGGGCCATCATCAGCCCTCTCGATAATGATGCCAAACTCATCGCCGCCGATACGCATCAGCGAATCCGCCCGTCGCAACTGGGCGCGCAGGCGTTTCGCCAGCGCCAGCAACAGTTGATCGCTTTGACGGTAACCAAAGGATTCATTAAAACTACGGAAGTCATCAAGATTGATATGCAGCAGCGTCAGGCGCCGGGACGCTTTTTTGGCGCGGGTCAATGCGTTCTGAAGACGGTCAAAAAACAGATCCCGGTTGATAAAACCGCTGACAAGATCCCGCCCGGGCCGGCCTTGCGCAGATTCCCGCAGTTGCTGCCGGTACCAGAGGCAACGCGCCGCTCGACGAAGCGCCCGGTGGTCCAGAAACCGGCGGCTCAGATAGTCAGCAGCGCCACTGTTACAGAGCTCTGTGGCGCGCTCATCAGAAGCCTCGGCACTCAGTGCCAGAATCGGCGTTTCGTCACCGGAAGCCATAAGGTAACGTATGAACCCGGACTCAGACCCGCCGTGGAACACACAGTCCCACAGGATCACATCAAAGCGGGTGTTGCGGATCAGATCGTCGCAGTCAACCAGGTCGGAACACCAGGTTAAATCGGCG